>Ga0116231_10004228_pt1 | contig 29177 bp, 24 predicted proteins | sample S1TSphgellanicum_2_FD_89695 | JGI IMG/M metagenome (GOLD analysis project Ga0116231, IMG submission 89695) | Host-associated microbial communities from peat moss isolated from Minnesota, USA - S1T2_Fd - Sphagnum magellanicum MG | ecosystem: Host-associated > Plants > Peat moss > Unclassified...
CCAACCCAACTCTTTCAGTTGTTGAGACAGGATGAGTGTACCTAAGTCCAAAAACCCCAAAATTAAAAATTAAAAAAAAAATTTACAACACTAATATATATTATTCTCTGCTGTGCCGCATCTGTATTTCACTCTTTCTTCACCTCGTCGGGGTAAGCAGACCATGACGGGACGGATGAATGATCGGATGGATGGATGGATGGATGACAGGACAGATGGATGAAATGATGCTTCACAAAGTCCTTTACTATATGTAATATTTTCACCAAAAAAAATTCAATTGTCTTAAAAGACCCAATTTGAGCAAAATTTTGAATCCCACAAATCAAGACCCAAATCCAATGTGATCGGCCCTTTTGCTCATATGACAAGGAAGTATGAGACACAATTTTCCACCAACTTCTCTCATCATACACAAGAGAAGGGTTGCCTTCCATGGCAACATTTTGCCAAACACAACACCCATAGGCAAAATCATTATTGTTGCAATTGTTTATGGTTGTAAGTTTTTTGTAATTGAGGAGTGCTCACAATAACATCCTCAATGGGAGGTTTTACCTTTACATAGAAACCTATTGAAACAACTAGTAAACAAACACAAGCCAACTATCAAGGGACTTAAGCCAACATAATCCCTCCATAGACTATGCTCACAATGAGCCTTAAAAACTAGTTCTTGTTTTGGAGTTTTTGAGCACTACCAAAAAATTTCATGGCTTGGGAAGAGGAGGGGTATTACACTTGTAAATCCTTGTGACAATTGGCTTTTACAATTTTTAACTAGTTTCTATTGGTTTTTAAGATGGGTAAGAAGGCTCCTCATTTTATGTGTTATGGGTGTAAGCTCCTTACATACAAAAGGTGAATGAATAGTCCTAGTTGGTCTTAGGTGGATATTCGGAAATTTCAAATATTAGACCTGGATATCACTTTCGATATTCAAAATGATATTTTGACCCTTGGAACTCAAAAATATGAAATGTATTCAATTAATACTATGAATGAAATTTTAAATGAAAATTTGAACAATAAATCAAAATTTTGCCCAAATTTGAAAATCAATATTCACAATAAGCCTAGGAGCTAGAACATCAATTTGAGAAATAAAAATGAAAACATGATTTTGGAAACCAAATATATGTTGAACCTTAAATCCAAGGGGTTATAAATGAGCCAAGCTAACTTTGTTTTTTTCATTTTTTTTTCTTCTTGTTTTTCTTCCCATTTTTTTTCTCTCACCATTTTCTTTTGTTTGCTAGTCGTCATTATGATTTTCCTTCTTTTTTTTTCCCCCACATCTAATGCTCCATATTCTTCTTTGGATTGTTGCTTCATTTTGTAGCCATAAATTTGTGCCCCTAATCATACAATTGAACAATAGTTCCATTACTCTTCTTTTGCTTATATTGGGTTACATATTGTATGTGATAACTAGTTATGTAGTTTCTTTAAACTATTTGGAAAAGAGTTGGGAGGTGAGTATCTTGGTGATAATAAAGTAATTTTTTTAGTTTTATTTTTTCTTTTGTGTTTTTTTCTATGTGTTTTGTTTTAGTTTCCTTTCCTTTGTTCATTTTTTTTTGGGTTTGTTTTGGTCTCTTTCTACTTTTTTGTTTCAATTTTTTTTGGGTGTCATTACGGATGGTTTATTTACATGCTCATTGTTTTTTTTTTCTTATTTTCTTTGTTTGCATTTTATTGGTTTTTAAAAATATATTAATGGCCTATTTTTGTTTTGGTGGTTGTTGTGTAGGGCTTATATACAACATTTTATTTTACTTTATTACATTATAAATTGAACTAAACTTACCTTGCACATCATAGGAAACCTTGAACTCTAAACCCACATCATTAATTTGTTTTGAATAGATTTTTTTTTGCTTGTAAAAGTTTGCATCACATTTTTTTTAGGTGTGCATAACAATAACAATATTTTTCGTACTTTTTGTAAGACATTTATTTATTTGAGTTTTGTCCATCATTGGCCTTGTAGAGCACTTTGTGTGAAAAATGAAAGGGTCAAGTGAAAACAAAAAATCAAGGAATGAAAAATGAAAAAGTAGCAACATTTGTAAGTGAAATTGAAGAAGTGGAAGGACTTGAAAAAAACTCCAAGTTTGCAAACTAAGTGTAGTAGAATCTCAAGAGTAAATGAAGAAAATATACAAATTAAAAGGAAAAAAACTAAATAAATTTTGTAATAGTTGCATTTTCAAAAAAGAAAGTGACAATTAGATAGCATGAATGTTTTATGTTGATTTTTAAAATTGTATTAATGATCTCAGGGTGGCTTGTAATTCATTTTTTTAGTTTGATAAAGTTGATTGAATCTAATGCTACATTAGAGGAAGAGTTAGAAGAGTACGAGGGCAAATTTGAAAGATATTAAATTTTAAACTTGTAATTTTATGTTGATGAATTATTTGGATTGAAATTGTTGTATCATGTTATTTGAAAGACTTGCATATCTTATTAATCTTATGTTGCAAGATATCTTTAATATTGAAATCCAACATTATATTTTTGTTATTAAATCTTCATCAAAGCCTTATTTTAGTTTTTAAAAATAACATCAAATTAATTAAAAACATTAATATCTCAGAAGAAAAATTATATTAAAGTTTTAAATCATTAAAGGAAATTATCACCTTCTAGAGACATTTTGACTACTTTTTTTTTAAAAGCCTACAAATATATAATTTACATTATATAATTTCAGGTCTGGATTATTTTTATAAAAAAATAAATTAAAGCCGATTTTGGTTCTGATTCTAGTTTTAATTCTGAAAATATCAAAGCTGATTCCGGTCCAGTTCAAGGTAACCTAGGCTGGAACCAATGGTTAACCGTTGGTTAGCCCTTGGTATTATCAGATTATTTTTTAACAACCAAACCCAAAACCAGGTTCCTCGTTTTATTTATGTGTGGAATTGGGAACCAGAACTAGAAGCGAGATTTTTGAATATTAAAAATAAATTTATAAAAATTTAAAATAAAAAATTAATTAATTTTTAAAAACCAAGGGCTAACCAGTAGTTAAATTCAGTTGGGATTAGGCTACCCGGAATTGGACCAAAATCAAGTCTGATTTTCTGATTTTCAGAACCGAAACCAAATTTTATTTGTGAGAAATCAATAAATTGAAAATGAAAGCACTGGGTCATATATTGGAAGTAATTGGCTTTGGAAAAAAAAAAAAATAGAAAAAAAAAAGCAAAAAAAACCTTTGGGCATCTTAGTTGTTGAATTAGAAAAAAAAAGAGAAGAAAATGTAGCAAATCATTCATCAGTATAGCTGCCCAATTACGTTACGCAATCCTTAGCCTTGTGGAAACCTCGCTAGTCGTTAATGCAAGTTAACATACTATAGAACAGCCCATTCCACCCCGGAACACGTGACTGGTGTATTTAGGGGAGGGGTGGCATGTTTCAGATTGTAACTGGCATCTCCATTTGTGGATTCACCATTAATGAGAATTCAATATATTGGACATTGAAGCGATTTACGGAAGCGATTTTATTTTTCACCATGAAATCAAATGAAAAATCATTTTCCAAGTGTGGAATCAGCAAGAGACCATATTCCATCTAGGAAAATACCAGAATAAAGAGATCATGAGTCAAAATAAACTGGTTACTTATACATATTATGCACTTTGTTATGCATGTAACTGTCAAAGGTCCATGGCTCTGGAGTCTGGCCCTAATGGAATGGAATGGGTCTTATTACTAAGAACATGGACCTCCTTTTTGCAGCAAAAGAAGAAGGTTCAGGGCCCAAAGTTGAAATCTTAGGGCAACTTTAGACGAGGGTCCAACAAGGTCTAGGGACCAATGAATTCAAGCAATCTTATTGGTTGAAAGCTTTAAATTGCTCCCAAGGCCTTTAAACGAGGGTCCAAGACCCAAAAGTGGCAAATTGAGGCTAAACCTACATGGGCACGTGTTTTGGAGGGAAAATCAATTGGTTCAAACCAAAAAACACAGTGCTAAAAGGAGAGCTCCTGATTTGGAGAACCAAGAATCAGGCTAGGGACCAAGGTACAGTCCAACTCAAGGATTCAATTTGTGTCAAATCAGTCCAAATTGGTTCCTAGGAAATTGGACCCTGGACCCTCATCTAAAGTGGATCTTAGTGGGTAAGATGCATGCCCAGTGAACATGCCTTTGGAAACCACTTGGACAAATTTCTTAGTGTGTTCGGAGGGTACTTTATATCCATGAATACTAATGGAACCTTGTTTCATTTGCCCAAGTGTGGTTATCTTCAAGGTTCTAAGGGATGCAATTTTCTAGAAAATCTCTTCAAAGTCTTAAGAGAGTAATGTGAAAAGGTAATAGTGGGAAAGGGCAAATAGGATGACCAACGAGAAATTTTTTATGTGTTTTTTCATGTGGTGTGAAAGCACAAACAAAAGGATCAATATGATGATGATGAGGCAAGGATTAGTTGAAATGATTCAAACATTATTGGTCAAAAAAGTATGAATCGAGTGTGAATAGTAGTCATTACTTGTTCAAATGTGAATTCAAATGTCATTGGCTCTCAAGTGTTAAGGTTTGGGAAATGAAAAGGCTAACAAAAGTAACAATATGGTTGAAGTGGCATTCATTGATTGATTGAGTGTTATTGAGCAAAATGTGACACAAGTGTGAACATGACACCTTATTGGTCTAAATGTGAATTCAAAATGTCATTGGCCCCAAATGTTAAGGTTTAGTATGTGAAATGATAAATTAAAAAGGTCAATATGATGAAGAGACATTGATTGGTTGAAATATCAATTTAATAAGTTTTAATTAATTTTAAATCACAAAAATCATTCTAAATTCAATAAATCTCACTTTTTTGATTTGAAATTTATAAAAATGATCATTGTGCACACCACCTAATCAAGAGCTTTCCCATAGTATCAAAAGTGCATCAAGGGCTTGCACAATTCACAAGGTTAAAGGTGGTCACAAACAAAGCAAAACAAAACAAACATATATTTTAATATAGATCCTTCCTCGTATCACCTCATGATCTACCTATGTTTGGGCATAGAAGGTTCACCTTGTGTTTTAAAGTGGGTTAGATTAATGAGTGGGGGACATTCTCAATTTGTGGCCCTAGATTCAACTATTTGTCCTTGGCTTTGTATTTTGAAAATCCTCTCCCACCATTGCCCCCCCTTCACACCTTATCTTGAAACCACCTATTGAGAAAGGTTCAAGTGTGATGTTTTTGAAGTTAGTTTTGGTGAAATTGTTATCATAATTAGAACATTTCCATCATAAGTACTAAATTTATCTTTTATATTAAATTAGTTTAATGATAAATGTGATCTTGTTCTCATTCACAAACATTAAAAATTACAATTGAGGAACTACTTATTGTTCTACATGCAAACCAATCATAAACATCAATAAATTCATAATATTTATTTGTTTTGAAAGGGTTGGTTTTGAACACAACATCTTAAGTAAATTTGGTGCACAACAAAGGTCACACAACACAACATTAAAACAACCCATGGAAGCATTTCACACATATTCTATTATATGGTTACAATATTAAATGCATTTCAAGTTTAAACCAAGACATATTCATATAATTAAGGTATGACCTAGTATCAATTCAATTCTAGTTTATGTTAAATCTAATGGTAAATGTGTTGATTGGGTCGAACAAATTCAATTAACTATTTTAAAAGGACATGGTTGACATTTTTATCATGGGTTCTTCTTTGGAGATAATCATTTGTGTTAAGGAATAAAGTTTTAGATTGCACTAAAGAACTTGACCCTTTCATCGTTACTTCTTTTGTTGAAAACACTATTACAATTCATGGTTTTAAAAATTGTCCAAGTTGATTACCATGTGAACCTTGACTAATGAATATGTCCATTTTGACTAAAGACCTATGGCTTGAATGATATGTGTATTTTTTGACTAATGAACTTGATTACAATGAGCAGTTTGATTATTTATCAAATTGAATAAAAAATTGACCACTTTGATCAAAATGATCAATGGATTTTAACTTAATGGGACATTTAGTCAAGTTGAACAAAACAAAATGACATTTTTGGGGTGCAAGTAAGGTAAAGTAAACAACTCACTATTCTATGTTTAAAAAAACTACAAGTAAGCATGAAAAAGTTTTAATGTGTTGAAAGTAAAAAATATATTTTGTACAATAATTAATGTGATAATAATCTTTCATTTTATATTTAAAATGTTGAAAAACCCTTTCTTAAAAATAAAATTAAGTAGAATTTTTTTAAATGTTTCTACTTGCACGAAATGTTTGATTTTACAAAATGAGCTATATGTAAATGAAATATTGTTTTTTTTTTAAAGTCAAATTAGTGGGGCCTTAAAAGATACTTATGCATTGTCAAATTATGCATGTTATAATCATAATATATCAAAATTTTAATGTGAAGTAGGTTTGAACACCATATTGACCTAGTTAATTTCAAACGTACTTTCAACCTACTTTTATGATACCAAAGTTGTTCAAACTTCGTATCCAACTTCCCATAAATTAAATGTAATGACCTATGTTTTCATATTTCTCCTTTAAAATATTTTGAATCTACTTTCTCACATCCATATCAAAAATTGTTCCATTTTCAAATTGGATTTTCGACAAACTATTTTTTTTTTTACTTTGCCTTGTCAACACCCCTAGTCAAAATGACCACTAAATTTTTAGTCAAATTGGACATCCTATGTAGTTAACAAGTCAAATTAGCTAATTATTACCTAAGCTAGGTAAATAGCTTAGGTTACTTACTTACATAAGTTAAATAGGTAAACCTAAGTAGGTAGGTAACTAAAGCCTATCTACCTACCTAGTTATTACATAAGTTAAGTAGGTGAATTTAAATAGGCAAGTAACATAAGCCTATTTACTTATTTAGGCTTAACTACTTATCTATGTATTTACCTAATTATTACCTAGGCTAATTAGGTAATCTAAATTTACTTACATACCCACTTACTTCTTTCACTTACCTATCATCTTACAACAATGGTTTTTTTTAGATTCTTTAAATAGGTGCATTGATTAGGATCCTCGACATTAATTAGTAGTAAATGGTGACTATTCAATTGGACAAATAGATCTTTTTGGAATTTTGCTTAATTTTAGCAACCTACAAGAACAAGTTGTCTAAATATTATGAGTTCTAATTTTTTCTTCAAAATATGATGATTAAATTTTTTTGCCAAAAAACCCTTTGTTGGATTTGCCAGCCTTTTTATTTTGTTGCCAAGTTGCGAAAATTGGCAAAAACAAACACATTGCTTGCAACTTACTTACCTACTTACTTACCTCCAACCTACTTATTAATTATTTAACTTTCTCACTTACTTACATGAATAATAATTTGAAATAAACATATGAAATAATTTTTTTGAAATGAATTGACACTTTTTGAAAATGTAATTCATTGGTAAAGACTTGATGTATCATTGTGAAGATGAAAGGTTCAATTCCTTATATCGTAATACTTTTACCATTTTGGCAACAGACTACTAAATAATTAATTAAATTTTAAATCTTAACTTTGGCACTTGGTTTTTTAATTTTGAAAATTTCGGCATGTAATGCTTATGCAAAATAATAAACAGGCTCTTGTCAATGTTATGGAATAGTTTAATGTGTTTAGATTCCCTTAATTTAAGTCACTGTTGTTGAAGGTCCATGATTCAAACTTGATAGTGAAAATCTTGATTTTATTAAAATTTTGGCACAAATAATAAATAATTTTTCAAAAGTTTGGCGAAACAAAAAAATTATTTAATCTATGTTGAAATGGTAAAGATACCATGATACTTGTAATCTATGTACATGCCCAAGGGACTAGTTATGTAAGTTAGACTAAAGTAAACTAGGTTAGAATAGGGTTACCACCTATCAACTTGTTTTTCTATGACCTACTTGAACATATTTACTATCTACCTCTATATATAGATATATAATTCATAAAAAATGGTTTAAATTTAGATATAAATTTGATAAGTCAAATGGTCCATTTTGTTGTTAGTCAAATTGATCAGTCAAGTAATCTCCTATTAAAAGACCACCTCAGGCACATTGGTGAGTTCAAATCAACTTGTTTGTGATAAGTTACGATTTGCTATTTGAGGTTCTATATTGAATATTTTTGTTGAAATTATGTTTGAATTCAGCTCTTATCATTTTCGCTTGCAAATCACAGTTTTTGGGAGGTATTTCCTGCTTTTAAATGTAAGAATCTTTTACTTTGAGTCTTGTAGATGATCCACCTTGTGATTTCTTAGATAATTTCATATGTAATTTTTTTTTGACAAGTAATTTATGTTGGTTAAGGCCTTTGATGAGGGCATCACTAGAAGAAGGGCCACACAAGGTGGTGGGAGCTTTGGACGACCCTTCTTTTGGCAATGACATCAACCTTAGGCCTTATGTTACATTGTGCATTCATTCAAGCTTTTTTTTGGGGGGTGTGGGAGGAACTTCATGTTTTCACAGAGGACACTAAGTACCCCTAGCAACCTTCATGTGCATCTAACACAAATAGAGCACACAATTTTGCACAGTTCTACCACATGTTGTAACTTTACAAAACATTAACACATTTCATGTTTTGCAAAGAACATTTCTTCCAAAAATGCTCATTGGACTTATAGTTGGCCAAATCTCAAGGATCTTAAATGTTACGGAATGGTCAAGCCACTGTCCATTATGTTGGTAAGGCACCACATGACCCCACTTGGGTGTGCTAGCTATGCAGCATACCCTTGGTAATGGCCATTCCATTACATTAAGGTCTGGGGTAACATTTCAAAGGTTTTTCTGAAAAGATCATGTTCTCCACCTCTATGAGTGTAGCCATAGTCATGGAAAGATTATGTCATACAAAGTGAACATTTGTGCAACTAAAAGAATTGCTGGAAAATGACTTGAATTGCAGGAACCGACTCCACAAGGAAAAAGATATTAAGTTCAAAAGCCACTCTGATCAATAATAAAGTAATTCAATCTTCAGAAACAGTTGTGCAAAACGTTTCACAACAGGCCCATTTTGAGTGCTCAAGTTGCATTGTACAAACTTGACATGGAAAAAACCACCTACACTCACACAAATTTCACTTCATTTGCCTAACATGGAAATCACTCAAACAATTGAAGATTTTGTTTGTGATACCCCATACTCCTAGCAACTTGAATGTGACTAGCTCATTTATCCTTGCATCCACTTACAAGAAGACTTCTGATATATCCAAGTCTATCTAGAACATAACCCAACATTTACAGGACAGAGATATCCCAGTAGAGTACACACAGGATTCCGACACACAATAAGCATCTGTCCACCCTTTGCAGCATGATGGAGACAGAAAACTGACATTTGCTGACACTCCACATCATTTGAAAATAGTTTGGCAGCTCAACACTATGGCCTATGCAAGGGGTACCAAAGGGGGTAGTAATGCTTCCAGACCATACTCTTGTTCTGAGTATTTCTGCAAAAACGGGTGATTCTGCCACGTATACACATAACAGTTATTATCAGTACTCAAGACAATTGTTGTCACCTATCAGTTCCATCACAGACTTCCTTCTATGCAGCTTACTACCTAACAAGAGGAAACAAATACTGGTCTAAAATCTTGATGTGTCTTACAACCACACCTGTTCAGCTAGAAAAGGAGACAAGCCATTTTGGGATCCACTGACGGGTTACACAATCACTGCCAGTCAGATTACAAGATGAGGGTGAGCTGAACACAATAACATTGCTGTAAGTGCAAAAGATTATACTTACCAAAAGTTCTGCAGCTGATAGGCGATCTCTAGGCTCCTTTTGAACACTGTGTAGACAAAATAGAGTTTGAAGATGTCAGATCTCCGACAACATAATGCATACTTTGTGATCAACTCATTCAAAGTCTTGCTAGACCCAAGTCCTAACCCTAATCTCCACACAGACTCATCAACAAGAAAGACAAGGGGCACACCATGCAGAAATGAAAGAGCAAAACTCTGGTGAGAATTTGTCAGCAGGAGCAACAGGCGGGGGCTGTTCAACAATGGTCTCAAGAAGCTCATAAAAGTTGAGCCAGCCCTCATCCTCTCCAGGTGGCTGGTAAGGGAATCGACCCAGTGCACACTCCAACAATGTCAACCCTAAGCTCCATATGTCACTGTCATACCCATATTTGCTCCCACTGATGCGCTCTGGCTGCCAAATTTTCACAAATATAGGTATCACTTTTGAATACTTGCTCAAAGCATTCAACTTCACACTTACCTGCTCTGATTGCATCTACATTACGGACAATGGAAACATTTAACATAACAAAAATTACCTAAAGGCTATTAAACATACCGACATATATGTATATGTGCCAACAAATGTTTCCCGTTGGCCCATTGAATTTGCCAGAACTGCACTCACGCCAAAATCTGAGATTTTGACTTCACCCTTGTGGTTTACAAGCAAGTTGGAGGGCTTAATGTCCCTATGAATGATATGCCTGACTTGATGTAGGTAATCAAACCCTTTCAATACCTACCAACCCTCAACCCCATTTCATTGAAGACCCTGTTCTGTTGATACTCAAAAGAATTCCAAGCAAAAGAGCACACATAATGTCTACACTGCTCCGCTAAAAGATTTTCCATCAGTCAGCATTGCCTGGAAAATCTTTGAGGAACATAATACATTGTGTACAAGATTGGGGTTTCAGAAGAATTACCACTAAATTTTTGGTTCTACACAGGTGCAAATTGGATACTTTTCACAGACATCAGCAAGGAAAACCAGGGAACAGCTAAGGCTTACATGCTTGCTGATAATTGCCAAATAAGGCTCAGGGATCTGCTTCACTTCTTTGATGATGTCAGCAAGGGAACCCCCATCCATGTACTCAAGCACAATAGAGATGACACCATTGTTGTAAAAGGAATGGTAACACACCACCACATAAGGAAATTGGGCAGACTGATTAATTTTCAGCTCCTGGACTATCTGCTTTCGTACTGTTTCATGAATGTTCATTTGAATCACCTGCATATATTATTGCTATTTCCATGAGAACAGAGATTCGATAAGAACATCGGATGTGGGCTCAGAAAAATTGGGATTCAAAGATCAAAAGGAGAATATCACCTTCAAAGCATACATGTTGTTTGAAAACTTGTGGCGGACAAGCTGCACAACCCCACCACTGCCCTTGCCAATAACCTTTACGGTCTCCAAATCTGCAAGAGACATCTGAGATTCTGCTGCAGGTTGGACCTGTACCCCAAATCCCATGTTCAAATCATGCTAAACTAAGCTATCACAAATCATTACCAATTGATCTCCATTACAGCTTACAAGCACCTGTAACCACTCAACGTGTCACATAAAGTTGCTATAATCAGGAACATATAAGGGGCAAACTGCACAGTCACTAAGAAGCTGGTCAGCTAGCTTCAAACATGGAAACAAAGAATGAAAGTCTGACCTGAATCTCTTTTGAGCTGTAACAGAAAGACTTCCTTCTAAGATATCACTACTTCTACACTGCGATGTGACTTCAAACCTCTTAGGCAATGGTTCCCATTGATTGTCCATACACTAGTGACACAACTGACAAAAAACCCTAGGGACAAACTGCTGTAAGTAGACCATGATAGGTTAACCACACAGCTGATAGCAAACCCTATGGACAAAGTTCTGTGAGTACACCATGACTTCAATAAACAGGAAACCAGGGATACTAGAGTAAACATAGGGTTCCAAGTTGTGCAGGGACCTACTGCTGGAGTGGTTTCTTGTGAAACCACACGCAGGCCTTCCTTGTTAAGCAATATGTCACCATCCTGAAATGTGCCGCTTGCCGTCCTGCATGGAAGGTCAGACGCAAACAGACCAATCTGTCATCTCTGGACCAGATCTCGATGTGCAGCGAACTAGTAGCATGACTGATTATTTCAGGTGTGAGGTGACTGAATACTATTGAGAATGCTAGGGCATCCAGACATAGAAAACCTGCGGCATCCGTTATTAAAGCAATTCCTTCACATGCAGTTTCAGAAAGCCAGAAAAAGAAAGGCAAAAGAGAGAGAGAGAGAGCGATCTAGTCAGAGAGCTAAAGCTTCTAATGGACACAATACCATCAATGGTCGGTAAGGCTAGGGTTTCAGATGGAGCGAAAAAACACGCAGCCTTGCCTATGTCCCTTCTTCAATCTCTTGCCTTCGCAAATGCACTTAAAGGGAGGCAAAAAGACCACACACACACGGGCATACACACACACATACACATGAGGAGCAATAGGAGGCGGGAAAGGCAAAACGAAAATGTACAGGAAGTCGGAGATCGTGGTCTCCTGCTTAGGAACTGTGACTCTGAGACCTCGCTTGACCTCCTTCCCCCTCGTGCTGGGTTTCATGTTGGCCGCCCCCCTCGAAACCCCCACACCCGTGCTGCTCTATTCAGGAGTGTGCAAATCACTTTTCCATGGCCAAATGAAAATAATAATTCTATTTCCGGGAGGAGGGGCGGGGGAGATACTTCTCTAACCCACGGAGGAAAAAAAACACAACACTAACACGAGTACGATACTTACTTACTGCCAGAAGTGTTGTTCTCTGGGCTAGCTAGCTATGCTTTCCCCCCACAAAAGCTGCAAATAAGACAAACAGAAGAAGAAGAAGAAGAAGAGAAAGAAGCTCCGCGAGGACGGCGAGCGCAACACTGCCGTTGTTTTGTGGCGACTCCGCTGCCGTCCGTCGTCGTTCATTCCTCTTCGTCTGCCTGACTGCCTGCCTGTCTGCCCCTGCTTCATTCCTTCCTTCCCTGCCCGTGCTGCACGGTGATAGGGCGGTCCTGGTAAATCTTTCCTGCCTAGGTAATTCTTTCTTTAGGTCTTTTACCCTATCTGCATACCGTAGTTATTCCAAGTTACTCGCTTCCTTCGTTTTTGACATTTGTGGTGATGTAGGGTAAAAGCCTAGGGTAACAAGCTCGCCTCGGGCTATACCTTCATTGCCTTTGGGCTTTATCCTTTGTTGCCTCAGGCTATACCTTTGTCACCTTTGGGCTTTACCATTTGTTGCCTCGGGCTATACCTTTGTCACCTTGGGCTTTACCCTTTGTTGCCTCGGGTATAATTGTCACATTGGGCTTTACCTTTGTCATCATTGGGCTTTACCCATTGTTGCTTCAGGCTATATTTTTGTTGCCTTTGGGCTTTACCCTTTGTTGCCTCGGGCTATACCTTTGTCACATTGGGCTTTACCTTTGTCACCTTTGGGCTTTACCCATTGTTGCCTTGGGCTATACCTTTGTCACCTTTGGGCTTTACCCTTTGTTGCCTCGGGCTATACCTTTGTCACCGTTGGGCTTTACCCATGGTTGCCTCAGGCTATACCTTTGTCACCTTTGGGCTTTACCCTTTGTTACCTCGGGCTATACCTTTGTCACATTGGGCTTTACCTTTGTCACCTTTGGGCTTTACCCATTGTTGCCTTGGGCTATACCTTTGTCACATTGGGCTTTACCCTTTGTCACCTTTGGGCTTTACCCATTGTTGCTTCGGGCTATACCTTTGTCGCCTTTGGGCTTTACCCTTTGTTGCTTCGAGCTATACCTCTCACTTCTTAAGGAGTAGGTGTAAAAGATCTTTGAGGTTTCCTAAGAGGGATGGATATTGATGGATATAATAAGGTGCCTTCCACATATAAATTACACACAAGAAATTTCTACAATTGTTTGACCTATATTTTGTTGGCTCTACCCGTAAGGATTTTTTTTTTTGCATGGGTGTAGATTAGAATTCGGGATACACCATTGTCGTGTAGTTTTTGCATTTTCAATAGAACCACACAAGTCCATGTTTTGACATTTTAATCAAAATTTGGAAGGTTTGTGATGTGAGGTTTTGAGGAAGTTTTGAAAAATGTGTGAACCTCTCTGGACAACAAGTTTTTCTTTTTCTTTTATATCCTTTGTATTAAATTTTTTAATATAAAATTATTATTATTATATTTGATTTTTGGCTTTTCCCAAAGGTGGTTATGGGCTATAACTTACAATGGGTTTTCATTTTTTAAACAAGAGGTAGTTCCCCATTGCAGTTTAGATTTAGGGTTATGATTGTTGAAAATTGACAATCAGAAGGTTTTTTATATACTTAGTTAAGCTTTCAACTATGCCATTTTCAAAATCTACCAAATCAACAAAGTTCTGACATCTACTACAAACATCTAGTATTCCCAAAGTTTTGTGTACTCTCTCTCTCACATGACTATAGTGACCTTTACTTACCCATGCAAGTATGGTGGATATTCGGTTGTTATCTCAATCTCAAGACATGTACTTAGGAAATTGCCCATTAAGTAGATTTATATTTTTGACTCTCAAATATCCCATAACAAAACAATGTTAGGTTTCACATTCTAACAAGCAAGTTTCAAATGAACATTGGGTAACATCATAATGCCTTGTTTGCTTTTTCACCCTAATAACATTATATCACACACTCCATCTTATTTCAACTTGTCACCTTTTCACTCGTTGTCCAACCCTCCTATAAAAGCATTAGCCTTCACCTTCTTTCATTCATCAACATTTTTTTTTATCATATCTTGATATGATAGTATTAAAATGTGCAAGGTAAGTATATGATAACATGATCCATTGCATGTGGAATCATTTTTAAATAGCATAATTTGTAAATTTTCAATTTGATTTAGGATTTAATGTTTCTCATGTAATCTATGTGTTGTGATGTAATATACATTCAAAAATGACCCAAAAAAAATTGAATCATTTTTATCAACATTTGAGGATCAAAAAACATGAATTTAAGATTTTGAACCACTTTTGAAATCCTAAGTAAATAGTTTAAGAATTTTCAAAATTGATCCAAAATGTTTTAAGAAATTTTCATATTAATGTACCCTGAATAATCATTACAATTTATATGGTTTAAGATCATCATTTGGATTGATGTAAAATAAATTGTATATATATTGTAAAAGTGTACTGTAATATTCATGCATAAAATTTGTGCAATGGTTGCACATCACATTTCAATGTCAAGTTGTTATTCCAATGTTTTTGGAAAAGGAGTTGGGTGTGAGTTGTTCTTCCATAAACTTAGTTGCAATGTAACATATTGGTAGACTATTATTAAAATACATAACATGAACATTACAAGTTACAACATGCTTGCCAACGAGTTTTAAGTGAATCTATGATAAATCCATGACCCAATTTGACCATGGGTAAATTAAATTTGGTTAAACTTCTCATGGCTAGAATTAATTTTGGCTAAACTAACCACATGGTTAAACTAATGAAAATTTTAAATTAATCATGGTTAAACTATTTAAGAAGCTAAATTAACCATAGCTAAATTAATTAAGAAGCTAAACTAACATGGTTAATGTACACATGGTGAAACTAACTAATTTAACCTTCTAATTAGTTTAGCCAAAAATATTTTAATCATAATTAATTTAACCATGGTTAGTTGAACCAAAATTAGTGTAGCCATCAATAATCTAATTATATAATTAGTATAAGCATGGTTAATTTATCCAAAATTAGTTTAGCCATCATTAGTTAGCAATGGTTAATTTAATCAAAACTAAATTAACCACAGTTAATATCATTAATTGTATTATTATTCATTATGTTAATGTACCTATGGCTAGTAGGTTACATTATTTAGTATAAATACCTTAAGCTAAGTTAGTTCCTAGTTTAAAATTGATTATATTATAATAATATTCATTGTAAATCATTATAAGTGATTACAATTACCAACTAATTTACTTGTAATTATAATTAATATAATTAGTAATTATATAATTAATGTGAATAATTAATTTTATTAAGTAATTATTTTATTAGTATAATTATTTGTTGATAATATTATTATTACTTATAATATAAATAATGTAGGTATTTAGTAAATTAGGTAAATATTGCATAGGTGCAATGTAATAGTTGCATATACCATGCAAGTAGGTTGGTTGTGTTTCCAATTGAATTTTTTATCCTATATGTTTTGTTTTACATTCCAATTGTGTACATTATATAAGTAGGTGCATTAGTTTTTTTCACAAACCAAATATTAAAAGCATTTTGGGATAGACCAATGAAAGAAACTTGACCCAAATAAAAAACATGATTATTTTAAACCTACCTAGGCCTACATTCCTACCTATTTAGGCCTATCTACCTACGACATACCTAACTACCTAATAATAAATTTATAAATAATCATTGTGTTTTTTTTAATTGCCATGTGTCATCATATAATTGGCCTCAACATATGATACATGTCAAAATCCATTCATAGTTTATTGAATAGTTTAGATATTATTAATTCATAAATAATATTCAATATTGAAATATGGATCAAATGCCACATGTCACCATATAATTGGTCATTGAAAATTCAAATGGTCACCATGGTAATTGCACCTTAATTATATGTGCAATCTTCATAAAGTATACAAATGGATGAAGTATGAATCCATAATATATATATTGTTTACATACATATTGTTGCAAATAACTATATGTCATGTGCAACTTGTTTTATATAACTATGGGGTCTAGTAATTGCATATGTTGTTTGCAACTAAAAATTAGTTATATACGATAATTACAAATGACAAGATTTCTACTAATGTTCCCTTTTTAGACTTTAACACTATATATGCCTTTGTTAAATCGTCTATCCTTTACAAGCTTGGTGTGGAGCAACGCACAATGAAAACCTTGCATCCATATAATTTGTTTAGATAAATGTACCTTGACATTGAACTTTTTATTCGACTAACTGAAATGCACATATGTTCATGTTAGATCATATAAATAAAATTGTAATTCTCAAGAGGTACTGGATATCTTTTTCATTTTGTTATGGTGCAATGCATAATAAGGACGTTGTATCCATGTAAAACCTATCCTAATAGATGTACCCCACATTGAACTTGTGATTGTTGGGATTTAGCATTTGTGTACTATCAGGGAGATTCATTGCAAAAATGAGAAAATAAAAACTTGCAAGCAAGCAATGATAAGAAAAAAAACCTACAAGCAACACAAGCAAAGAAAAAAAAAAGGAAAGGGATGGGAAAATACTTGAAATTGTCAAAATTGCCAAATATCCCAAGAAAGAAGAAATGCCGCCATAAAACATAAAGTCAAGCTCAAGCCTTAGAGAGTGAAAAGCTTCGACAAGGACAGAAAGAAACAACTTAAGTCTCAAGATGATAGAATGAGGAAACCATGAAAGCTCAACTCAACCCTAACAAGATCCGGAACTTGACACAAAACAATCACATTGTCAATCATCATCAATCACATTGTCGAGTGACAAATTTTGGGTTTAGGGATTTTTTTGCCCAGTTCCTAGACACGATTCTAAAGACGAATCTTGGAACTATGTGGATCTCCGGTTCGGGTTTACATCTGACTTCAAATTGCTGGATTGGGTTCTGGGTATGGGTATTTGTATCCGGATCCTTACCCTTAAGTGGTGGGGAACAGGGAAGGTTGGGGGGGAAGATTCTTCCCCAGGATGGATTATATTGATTTGCATGGAAAGTTGGAATTAAGGTAATGTGTGTGTGGGAAGGGATTTGGATTAGAATTTGCTGCTCTAATAACACTTTTGTTCAGCAAATTAGTTTGTAATACGTCCATGGCGACGGTGTGTGTTGTGGGTCTTGTTCTTGCTTCCTTGCTTCCTTCCTGGCATGGGTTGAAGCGTAAGGCGGCGAGTTTGCGTGCATGCGTGGGGGAGTTGTTGTTGTTGTTGTTGCGTCAAAATCTCTCCTGAGTTTGAAGCCCGATGATCCTCCCACGATGATGATGACCTTTGTTTCGAAGCAGTAGTTGAAGCTTGAATGCTCTGAGAGAGAGAGAGAGAGAGAGAGGGGTCTTGTGGAAGTGGAAAGTAATGGACAATGAAGAGCATAGTGAGGGTTTTGGAGCAACTGGTGGAGAAGAACAAAATTCAAGCAACCTGGCGTGGAAATCATTGAAGAGAGGGTTTGGTACGGGAGGCGGGAGGAACTGGGGAGCTTTGCTGCTGGGATGCATAGACTACTGTCCGCGCATCAATATGTCTTGGAATGTATTCCAGCTTTGTGCGGGCCTGAAGGTGATAGGATCGTTCATGATTTTCGTAGTTGTATCCATTGTCGGAGTTTCCTATTATGCTGTTGTGATCGCCAATTACACTCCACAAGTTTTGAAAGGCGGATCAGCAGCAACTATTGCGACTGCTCTTCTTGTTCTCATTCTCTTCCACGTCCTGGTATACCAATTTCTCCCCCCCCACTCTGTGTGTGTGTGTCTGTCCTTTGCCTCTTGTGACTTTTTCTCATCTCACTGTTTCTTTCTACTAACTCTATTTTATGTCAAGCCATTTTGTTGTGGCCATTCACTAGTTCTCACCTAAGTTCTAACCCTATTTGATGCTCCCACCCTGTTCTGGTCATATCATACAGACAATGCAAATCTGGCTGAAATTCAATTCATATTTGGGGTTCTGTCTTAAACAACACTTCACACCACATTCCTGCCAATCTTTTGTAATCTTCACTATGTATATCCAACCTCAGGCCTAGGTTTAATGGGTGGCAACTTATGTAGGTAGGATCTATGTGTTTGAACATTGTAGACTTTCAAGGTATGTATGCTAGATGGAATGTAAAACAATCTGATCTCCTACATGAGTAAGATGGGTGCAGTTGGCAATGCTCCTGTGGAGCTACTTTGCAGTGGTTTTCACAGATCCAGGGGGTGTGCCACAAGGGTGGAGGCCTTCTTCTTCTTCATCAGAGGATGATCTTGAGATGCAATCGTCACCACTAGTAGATCAAACAGTTGAAATGATGACTGTAGCAGCAAGTCTAGAGATCACACCTCAAAGTGCAAATGTCCGCTATTGCAAAAAATGCTGCCAATTTAAACCCCCACGTTGTCACCATTGCTCTGTCTGTAAGTTTTCTATATTTTCCAACTCATTGTAGACCTCCAACTGGCTTCAAGGTGAAAGACCATCCAGGTTCAGATTGTCAAAACGGTTAGCCTTAGCTGAAATGACAGTACTCAACTCTTGGCTCTAGTTCCTTCAATGTAGTTGTTGATTTGTCAAACTATGTTAGGTTTGGGCTTACAAGTCAATGGTGACCTGAAGCCATTCAATCATGACAAAGTAACCTTAAATCCTGTGGTGTTTCCAAGAGTGATTGAGTTTTGATGATCAATTTAAAGCTTTTCTGTTAGCTTAGGTGCATCAGTTGGTGCTCACTGGGAAGCACAGTTTCATTAAGATTTATATTTTTCTGTACATCTGTGTATCTCAGTGTAAATCTGTGTATCTTAATGTGTTGTTTTAGTTGCATCTTCTTCTTCTTTTAATTAATTAATTAATTTTTTGGGGAGCTCTATATTGGGTTTTTGCCTAAGTAAACTTTATGTGTTGGACAGGTGGGCGCTGCATATTGAAAATGGATCACCACTGCATTTGGGTAGCCAATTGTGTTGGAGCTCATAACTACAAGTTTTTCCTTCTGTTTCTTGTAAGTACTGGCCATTATCCCAGACCTTGGCGCAATGTTCAGGTTGGAATGTTGATGCATGCAAAAACCTTGACTGTATCCAAGGTTGTATAGATGTTCAATGCACTTGTGAATTTGAGAACCCTAATCTGTTCTGGTTTTACCCTTTGAGGATCTCTAAAGCAAAATGCTGTTCTAACACCAATTGATTCCAACAACAAAAGGATATGCAGCTTTCTTTTGCAAACTTCTTATTTATTGGAAGCGTTAATGTTACAGCTGTACACATTTTTAGAGACAATGTTGGTGACAGTGGCCCTTTTGCCACCATTCATTAACTTTTTTGGTGATATTGAGGAGGATTCTGCTTTCCCGAATGATCTTGCAACCACCTTACTTGGCCTTGGTGAGGACCTAGATGCAAAGTGCTTGCAGTGGTTTCTTGTCCTTATGGTCAGCAATTGATCATGGAGTAGTATACCTTAGTGTGTGCTTTTTAAATGCTGAATCAATCCCAGTTGTAGTTTGCATTTACAAATCACCTCAGACTTGAACCCTACTGAAAGAAGCCTTGCAGGGTCCACTCCCAAAAAATTTACAGCAGGTTGTAGCTTGGTCACTTCATGTGATTTTAAGTAGACAAAATAGAGTATTCATGCATGGATGTGGTAACATGTCTTCAGAGGGTTGGCTATTTTAAATGACTTGCAAGTACTTTGTTGGTACAGCACTGAACAAGTATGGTTGTTGAACACAGTGCTGAATCTGGCATTTGCACTCAGTTTGCTTGGCTTCCTCATCATGCACATGTCTCTGGTTGCTGGCAACACTACCACTATTGAGGTACCTTTCTTTTCTTGGTCATCTTGTTTGATTAGCTATGCATCTTGCACACTTAGGTGACATTATGACTTTCTTTCTGCAGACACAGACCTCTGGAAATGCAACAGGAACTCAGGATGCAGATTTTGTATAATTGTTTGCCCTAATTTTTGAGCATAGTATTATATTCTGTTGTACACCCATTTTTGGGAGCTGATGAAGTCAGAGAGGAGTATTGACAGCTAATCATTGCCATTCATGATAGAGGTGATGGTCTGACACTCTCAAGGTTATGACAACACTCATAATTATCATGTTTGTTTGGGTTTGGCCAAAAATGACACAACTTTTCTTTGGTCGGCTTACATGTTTTTGTAGAGTTTCTCTCTGCAATCAATCACTATATATTCTTGGTCATCTTTTTTCCTTTTAGCTTCATCTCTTCTATCATCGGCATATTCATCCCTAGCCCTGATTGGATGACTCAGAATATTGCATAATTGCACTGTTCAACATCACCATGGTGTGAAGGGTCCAATAATTGGCAAAGGCTTGCGGTGACCCAGGGGACCCATTCATACCCAGTGCATAATATGAACATGAACATGCATTGCTGAACTGAATTCTATTTCATCTGACAATAGAGAAGTTTTTTAGAGCAACATCTCAAGCAGACAGATTCATTTCCATTTACAGTATGATTTTCTCCTATGAAGTCTTGGCTGTCTGATTTTGTGAGATGCACTACCTGAAGGCTGAGAGGACCAAGTAATGAGCTAGCTCACCAAACCATTCTCCAAAGTTAGTAGCTCCAGAATGGTTTGGTGGCCTCAAGGATCTTGTGGAGGTGCCCTGGTAATAGAGGGTGCATGTTCAAGATGATGAACTTTGTATAAGCAAAATTAAGTTGTGTAGAATTCAAGTAGAGCTTGTTCTATAATGGTGGCTGATGTTGGGAATCTCTGTTTCTTTGGTTTGTTAGACATATGAAAAGAAGGCATCTACAAGATGGAGATTTGATTTGGGATGGAAAAGAAACTTTGAGCAGGTAATTGAGGTTCTGTGTTCACACTGCTTTGTGTGAAATCTCAGACAATTCAGGGTGGGACATCATTGACAGAGTGCTTTCATTTATGACCTGATTGCAAGATTGCCAATTTGTCAATGTAGCTCTCATTCTTTTGAGCAATGCTAATGATGTTTTGTTTTGGGGGGGGGAGAAAATTGTGGCAGGTGTTTGGGATGAGGAAACTTTATTGGTTTGTCCCACTGTATGCAGATGATGATTTGAGACAGATGACAGTACTGCAAGGTCTTGATTATCCTCTCAGATTAGATATGGATGGCCAAGGGCTTTAAGCAATCCTGGCAAGAGATCACATTGTTGTCATGGACACACTAATCACTTGCTTGTGCAACTCTACCACCCACTGGAAACAGGGTTGCTGTGTAATGTATTTGTATGTGTTTGTTTTGGTATAACAGGAAAGTTGAAGCTTCCTTTTGATTTGGTTGCTATTTACTAGGGCCTACCTGTGGTTTGTCTTTCTTGTGAAAACAGGAAAGCAGAAACTTTCTCCTCATATGACACCGTTCACCATGGCACTAGTCCATGTAGGTATTACTGTAGTTGAACTATCACCATGATTACCAGTTAGCAGATATTGTGCTCATACTATGGTTCTCAACTTTTGACCTCAGTGGCTTTGAATCCTATTAGACTGCTTAAGAAACAACAGTTATTGTGTGTGCAGGAGTGTGCCTAAGGAAGGATGTGTTCTTTCTCACTCCATATTGATTTTCTTTAGGGCTACTGATTAACCCAAGATTCAGAAGGCCTAAACATTGGCATTTTTGACAATCATTCTTGGCCAGAAATGCAGGTATTAACATGATTTGTATTGCCTCATGTGGATTCCAATATTTCATATTGGAGCTGTCTCTAGTCAGGTTTTGTAGCTCTAAGAGTTGCTTGTAGCTCCAATGGTGGGCTTAATTAGTCTTCTGAGACTCATCAAATTCTATATAGAATAAACAAGAGGTTTACATGACCGAGAAAGTCTTTTGTTTCATGTTTCTTCCTTTGGAATCTTCAAAATGATTATCCAGGGACTTATTGATACTTGGTGAGGAACTTTCAAAGCCCGATTTGTACCTAGAAGAGCATGCTCTTGAAGTTCTCCATCAAGATCCTCTCTCTTCCTTGTTCCTTATTTGGTTCCTTTCTTGGGTGCTTTTTCTTTTTGTGTTTCTCTATCTCCCTCTTTCCTCATTTGGTTCCTTTCTTGGGTTTCTTCTTCTTGTGTTCTGGCTTTCTTAATCCAGCATATGGATATTTCTCAATGCCCATGAGGGTTATTCCCTTTCATCTTGGATTCCTTGGTCATCTCTTTTCCTTTCATGTTTTGGTTGAACTAGTCAGCATCATGGCCAAGTCTTCCTGTTACTACTGCTCTTGTTTTCACAGAAACCTAGTACATTGGGGACTGTATGATGTGCACGCTTCACTCACTGCTAGGAGCTAATGAAGTCAGTGCAGATGTTATGGTAAGCTACACACTGACTGCATTTTGCTGTTGAGCATCATTGAATATTGTGGAGACCATGAACTGCTCATTTTTCTTCTGTGTTTCCCAAGCATTGGATCTTATGTCTTATTACAATATTCTTTAGGGAAACATACCTGCCTGTGATGAGAATCTTGATGCCCTGAATGGCTACCTCTTAGGTCATGAGTTATGCACAATAATCTCCGACTGTTGTTCCATTTTTGACCACTCAGCACAATCTACTGACATTGACTCTCATTGGCTCAATGATTCTACAACCCCATTACTTCTTGAATGAAAGGTAATATCCCTTCATGGATGAGAAGAGGTTGCCATGATCCTCACTAGGGTCAGTTATACCCAGTAACCAGCTCAAGACTGCCATTTGCGAAGCTCGTTACACTGCAAGTAAGATCAAAACATGATAGTCTCAAAATGAACAACTAATGATTAAGAAAGCCAGAACACAAAACATGTCACCTGTTGCCTTGGAGCAAAATTTAGATACAATAAATGAAGCCAATAAAACCTGAGATAAGGTGAGAACCTTTGTGTGAGAGGATGTGAGTTCTGTAGGTTATAAACATTTGCAGTTGATTCCAAACAGGAAAGTATGTTTTGGATCAATGGGAAGGTTCATGATCAATTCTCAGAATGTGACAGCACCTTACTCACACAATTTTCTGACCACTAAAAGATCATAAAGATTAGAGCCCAACAGCTCAAGAGTATTGTGAACTTCAGGGCTAGTGAGACAGGTTATATTTAAACCCTAAATCCTGACCCAGTACCCACCAGTGAAAACTGCAAATCCCATCAACTTTCACATATTGCACACCCCCTTAGAATGTCATATGGCACACTGACATCATAAATATGTTGATGTCTCCAGCCCTAAAAGTGGATTGAGAAGAAGGCATTGCAAGCTACTGGAATAATGCCTGGTCAAATTCCCATTCAAAAAAAGTAGTAGATGAAACTTTGCATGCAGATGATATGCCATGAAGTTGTCAATGAAACAATACCTGAGAACAATACTTGGATCAAACTTAATACATCAAATGCACATTTGTGCCATTTGGTGGATTGATGGTAAGCACTAAAAGTGTGGAAGGACACGCAAAGCATTTTCACCACTGTTCAATAGTGAATACAAATCCCAAAACCACCTCTTTAGCGTGAACAATAAATAAGAGTTCTACACAGAACAGAACACGCATACAGTTAGGTGTGAATTCTAATTCCAAGGTAAATTGTTTTAAATTTGCAATTCCCAACAGTGTGGCATGTCATTTTTAGTACCAATCTCACCATTGGAGAAACATTGTTTTCAGAGGAGGTAGGGTTTTGTTTACAGAGATTTCACCTAGAACAAGCTTGAACTGCCAACCATCTCCTGTATTCAAAAAGTAAAGTAGTTGTATTGTGAATTGCAATGAATGGTGTATGAGCATCTAATTGAGGGATAATGTGACAATAGTGATCGAGGTGGTCCATATAGATTTGGATGTATTTCAGCCCCAAAAGGCCTCTTTAGAATCACAATTTAACATTGTTGGAACCTCATCACAGCAATGTGTATTTCAACAACATGGGCAAGCCAAACTTTATTTCACTTTTGGCCATGTGCCCATGTTTGTTTGGTCTTTGTAATTAGAATTCATTGAAATAAGACATGAAATGAATGTGTTTGTTACCCTATGTTCCAACTCAGTGAAATTGCTAGACTAAATGATCGAGTCACAACTATTCACAAATGTTGAAAATATGATGTGATAATGTACAATTGGAAAATCATCCTTAGGGGTTTACATGTGGATAAAATGGCTAGCTCCTGATTTCAACCTTTCATGTAGGCTTATGCTTTCAAGCGTATGTATCTTTGTAGCAAGGTTAAAGCTTAAAATTTATGTGAAGTCTTAGTGCACAATGGTATTAGCTTTGAGCTTTCTTTGTGTCATCACCACTCTTTGCTCATAAGTGTTGAAACAAGTTGAAAGTGATCAAATACAAGCAGATGCATGTTCACAAGGTTTGATGATAATGTCAAACTACACAACCCAACTAAATTTATGTCTTTCTTCAACATAATTTCTTGAGCATTACTTAAATGTTCTTGAACATTTATGTCTTCATTTCTTGCACATGTCAAAACCTCATGCACCCACAAAAGTACACAAGATTGTTAGTCAAATTTGAAGATCAAAAGCAAATATTGTCAAAAAAAAAACAAGTTCTGGTCCAATGTCCAATCCAAGTACATATAGAGAACACCGAAAAAAGAGGTTGGCATTGTGACATCCATAAAAGTTCAGTAGAGAGAGAACAATGAAAGCTTGTCTTTCAAGTATAAAACACTGCAAAAAACTGTGAGATCTATAAAAGTCCACTGCAATGTGAAATTACTTCATTTGCAACATTCAAAACAATTTGTAACAAAGATGTGCAAGAAGGACATACACACACATGAAAAAATATATATGTATTGAGAGATCTCACAACAGAAACCAGTCTTTCAAGTGTAAAGCACTTCCAAAGAAAAAAACACAAAAGACATGTCACTGTGATATCCATAAATGTTCACTATAATCTGCAATTACTGCATTTGAAACATTCAAAGCAATATGCAACAAAACTGTGCAACAAGGACATAGCCACACATGAATATATATACATACACATATAAGAGAAGGCAACAGAAGTTGGAGACTTTCAAGAGTTCTTGTTATGTGTCATGTTACTACAAGAGGTATGCTTTGAGGGAAGTTGAAGACATTCTGGGAGTCCCATCTTTGCTTGATCTCAATCAAGGGGTTGAGGTTGGAGCCATAGTAAGCAGTGAGGGGCATATCCCTGTCAATGTAATTTTGGTAAGCTTGTGGAGTGGCAAAAGGTCGCACCGTATTCCAGGAATTGTCCAGGAAGGTGAAATCAGTACTTGCTTGAGCTGCAACGCTCCAATAGGCCACCATTTGAATGGAGAACAGAGAGCTCCGGTGCACAAAAGCTGTGGCATCAGCTGCAACTTGGTTGATGTTTGAAGTTGGACCATATAAATCAAACAGGAAGAAGGCGTTGTCATTGGAGTCTGAGTGCATGGAGTTGAGCATTGCAGTGATGCCAGCATCAGAGAGACCAGCTGGTGCATTCACATAGATGGACTTTGCCTTGAATGTGTTTGTAGGAAGAGGATAGTTCTTGAGGTTGAGGACATCAGGATTTGAGCCTGTAGGGAAACCTCCATTTTGCAGGATGAGTGTGATCCAGTCGCTTTGTTGGGCGGTGGAGCTAGAAGCTGGTGGTGTGTTGGCTAAGAAGCTTTTGATGAGAGGAGGGAGTGAAGCTTGTGGACCTAGATACACACCCTCGATGTTGCTGTTCCCAAATGGGTCCAAGTAGAAAGAGGCTGAGATCTCAGGAACTGCATTCGCTCCCCATGTTTGAAACCCCTTGAAGGCTTGAAACTGCTGGCTCTTGTTTGTCCAAAAGTATTGGAAACGCGTGATGGGTCCAGAAACATCATGAACTCTGAAAGTGAATTCTACAACAATTCCGTAGGAGTTGGCGCCAGCACCTCTGAGAGCAAAATACAAATCACTATTCTGCTGGGCATTTGCTATCACAAGGGTTCCATTGGCAGTCACCAGCTGAGCTTCCAGGATGTTGTCTGCGACCAAGCCAAATTTTCTGGAGCTGAAACCCCATCCACCACCAAGAGCATGCCCCGCAACCCCAACTGTCACACAGTTGCCCGCTGGAATGGTTACCTTGCCGAGGTTCCAGAGCGCCAAATACAGAGGTCCCAACCTCCAACCTGAGCCGATAGTCGCCGTCTGAGCTGCGTTATTGTAGCTGATTGCGGTGAAGCCCATCATGTCCACAACCAGACATCCGTCTCGACCACCTAGTAGTGTTTGAAACAACCCATGAGATCATACAAGCAGCAAACAAAGGAATTCAACAACTGATCATGATCATGAAACTATTAATTTATTCTAAACAATATATCAACACATCCATTTGGGATTGATTGTTTATTTTTTATTTTTTCTTTTTTCCATTTGGGTGACGATCCGAGACATGAGACAAGATCATGAAGATCTCAATACTACTTTGCTTAATTACTTACCCAGAGAGTAGTCTTCATAAGAGTGACCACCACCACGAGGAGCAATACAAACAGCCGACTGCTTGGCACAATGCACCGCATTCTGCACTTGGGCAATCGTGGTGGGGAACACAAAGGCCGCTGGTGCATATCTGTTGCGCAGATTGTTCACAATCCTGGCGTTGGTGTAGGCAGTGGTGCCAGGAAATGCAGTCCTGGCACCCCCTGTTGCCAAACATTGTGCCAACAACGACGTCTTGCTTGAAACCAGCTTCCTATAAGTGCTAGAGCTGACAAATTCTTCATCAATATGAGTGAATATATAGCCCTGAAGCAGCCAGATCAAACCATGAAGTTGCCATCAAACCCAAAAGTGAACAAGAGTTGTTTCAAAACAACAACACCAGCTTGGACTCTAACTCTATACAAACTTGTAACCAAATGCATTCTTCATTACCCATGCATTATAAATTATTTTACCTGCATTTGATCATCTGAAGCTTGAGCAGTTGAAATGAAGCTGTTGCTGCAAATATTAGTTAGTAGCATACATGCCATGATCAAATTAGTCCCTAAGATTATACATTGATATTGATCACTACTCATGTGCCTGGACCTGCAGCTTCTTATAGTGATCAACTCCATAGTACTCTTGAAAATGCCTGAATTAATTACAGAGTTCATTACCAAACTCAAACATATCCTGCAAATAATTTCACACGACAACCGTCTATTGTCAAATTGTGGCTAAGCAAGTTATAAATTTGTGATGTTGTCAACAACAAGTTCAAGAGGAAGTCGGAAAAAAGCAATTATGGGATAATTATATTGCACTAATCAATCATTGAATATTCAAGAACTTTTGCACCGCAAAGTCCAGACGTCATGGAACGAAGCCCATGCACCCCTCCTCGTCGAGAGCTTTCCAAAGACACCAAGAATGCGATCTTAAGCATCCCGGTTCTGTGGATCTCATAAGTACAAAACAAAACAAACAAACTACCTTCCTTTATAGATAGATCTGTATGTACATAGGGTTTTAAAAGGGGAAAAAAAACAATGGTTTTTTTGGTGTAAGGGTGTGGTGGCAACTGGCTGTCCAGTTATGAACTTCTTCTGCAACAATAAAAGTCAAGAGAACTTAATAAGATCTTGCAGAGCATCTGCAAGCTCCTTTTGGACTCATTTGCTTCCCACTCTGGAGTGTCCCATTATTAAGTTGACAATTGACGTAGCAAAGTTAACAAGGCAACTGGAGCTGATGAGCTTTTGCTACATTTTCCTCCCAATTTATTTGATCAGATCTGGTTTCCAGTTTAGGGAGAATACCTGAACCCTAAGGTCAGTTTCGTCATTAAATAACCCTCAAAATAGTGATATGATTTTTTTGTGAAAATATGAAGTAATTGACATGTTGAAAATCATCATAACTTAATCATAGGCTACATACACTGGAAGAAACCCAAAATGTGTGTGTGTGTGTGGGGAAATTACTCTTGGAAAAGTTCCAAACTCAGAAAGAATAAACTATGAAAATCATGGCCATTTTTGTTTGCTTGCAAATTGTCATAACTTACTTCTGACAAAATCTCAAACTGCTAAAGTTTGTCTGTTGAAGGGTCAACTTGCAAGTTGCAGCCCAGCAGCATGTCGAGGACTTTTTTGCAACCAATTGTCAAGGGTGCAAATTTTGATTCCTTTGTGGGTGTGGAAAAAGCCGGATTGAGTGAACCAGCACTCACCAATGCACCAGTTGTGGATGAGACTGTTTTGGCCGTTTTGGGATGAACCCAAACCATTTAACCTCAACCATACCAAACATTGAAGTGAGTTTTTTTTTTTCATTTCACTGGCCCACCCTTCGCCGAGGTTTCAAAAAAATTCCCCCCTTTTTTTTCCCTCCTCTTCCTTCTTCTCCTCCTCTTTTGTTCTTCCTTTTTTCTTCTTCTCTTTGTTTTTTCTTTGTTATTCTTCTCTTCCACCATCATCTTCTTGTCTTCCATTGTTGTTGTTGTTGTAGCTTTTTTTTCATCATTTTTTTTCTCTTGTTTTTTACTACTATTGTTATTATTATTTTTTCTTTTTTTTTTTGTTTGTGCTACAGATTTTTTTTCTTTCATTTTTGTTGTTACTTTA
>Ga0116231_10004231_pt1 | contig 29169 bp, 19 predicted proteins | sample S1TSphgellanicum_2_FD_89695 | JGI IMG/M metagenome (GOLD analysis project Ga0116231, IMG submission 89695) | Host-associated microbial communities from peat moss isolated from Minnesota, USA - S1T2_Fd - Sphagnum magellanicum MG | ecosystem: Host-associated > Plants > Peat moss > Unclassified...
ATAAAGAAGCAGTAGAATTCTACTTTTACAAACATTCGGTTGTGGTTCATTTGAAATGAGTGGAGGCAGCTTATGCCTAAGGTGTCATCCTCTATCAAGGCAGCAATTTTACTTGGTCAGGGCAAAGGCACTGTCCACATACAAAAGAAATTTTTTGCTTGTTCTTTAATAAGATCTCATGATGAGTTAGTGGTTTTGAGGAAATCATCCAGCATATCAATGGCTAAGTTATAACCTTGTTCATGCGGTTCTTGTCATTTGGTATTTCAATTGCTTGTGAAAATATGCTGCAGAAATTCAAAATGTAAAGTTTTGTATAAATGTCTACTATAAGTTTGGAGCAAAATAGGTGGTACAATACTACATACTTATATGTATCCTGTATTGGGAGCTGGTTGAAGGGGAATTTTCCTGAGCCCTCAATGGATGCAAACTTGAGCTTTAGTTTGGAATAATTCCTTTTTTTCTCCTTCTTTTTGTTACCCTGGGGACATAGTAGGCCCATGTGTGTTATAGAGCTGTAAATTCATTGCTAATTTGAGTTTGTGTGCCTAATTCAATTCTACGTTTGGTTTATTTGCTGATGTTTTACTTTCCAGATGATAAATCAACCCTGGCTAAGCCCCCAAATGAAGGATTTCAAGGAATGAAGGTGTGTTTCAACTTCCTTTGAAAAAATGTGAATCTGTGATCTTCAGGCACACTATGGTGATCTTGTGTCCTAAAGCGATCCCCTTAATATGTTGCCTCCTGAGTTTTCACCTCTTCTTTTATAAAGATTGGAGTGTAAATATATGGATCAGAGGGTCTAATTTTTGAGAATTGCTGAAATTTTTGTGAAGGAGGATGAAGGTTTTTGGGAATAGTGAGGAATAATTTTTTTCAAAATAGAATGTTCATGAATTTGCAGAGTCCAGACATGTGCTGAAACTTCCCTGTACTAAGATATGCAAAACCAACATTGAATGATTATCTTAATTGAATATATAACTTCTTATCACAAGCTTTGAAAGTCTTCTAATTGTGTTGTTTATTCCTTAGAGGGAAGGACGTTTTGGAGGTCTGGGAGGTGAGCGATTCATGGGATGTGGTTCCCCCATGTCCATCAGAGGTATTGAGATACATTATGAAAGTGGTCCAATACCGCTTATTTGGACTATCAAGGTTGAACAGGAATACAGTGGCTATAAAGCTACAACAACATTCGCTGAAGATATGAGAGCAGTAAATGGCAGGAGAGAGAAGCCTCTGATTTCAGTCTTTTCTTTGCAAGAATTGGAATTTTGATTTGAAATGTGAATTTGTCAGTTACTTGCACTTGTTTATACACTTATTGCAAGATTTTGCTTTTGCAGTTTTTGCTTGAACCATATGAGTTCTTAATGCAAGTTGAAGGATATGAAGGAGTCTCACATTATCCAGCAAATGGGGATGCAGTTCAAGCACTATCAGCAATAATGTTTCATACCAACCTCAAAAAGGTTCATGGGCCATATGGTGGGGGAAAGGAACCACATTTCACCCATTTCCAAAGTTCTGTTGGCAAAATTGTTGGGTTTTTGGGAAAGACAAGTTCTGTTGTTGATTCACTCGGAGTTTTCATGAGTCATGATCTTTGATGGAGAAGCATTTTCAGATTTTTTTGGGAAATTGGTTCCACTGAAGATGACTTTGGTAAGTTAGTTATATGATATTAGGTTAAAATTTGAAATTATATCCAAAGACTAGTATTTTAGGAAATATTACATATTGCCTTCTAAAGAATATCATTCACTTGCTTTTTCAATGGATCCCTGAATGTTGAAAAACCCTAGGAGAATTTTGATTATACACATCAAAGGACATGTGACTACAATTCAGAGTCACTTGTGATGCTGATATGTTGCCCCCCATTACCACAACATAAGCATAGAAAACCAGGGGCATAATTGTCCTTCAATAATGTACTATCTTGCTTTGGAGGTGTCATGGAAAATATTAAAAAGGCCATCATATAAGTATTTTATTTTTCAAGACTGAATTCGGCAATAAAATCTTATGTAAAATTTGAAAAATTAGGTCCCATATTATGTTGAAATAAGAATTTTGAAGAATGATGATTGATCATGGTACCTACTACCTAATGTCCATTGGAAGATTGCATCAAAAGAGAAAAACTTATCTCATCAAAGTAATTGGTTATAGGAACGAGGACTCCACTTGACTTCTGGCGGTTGGGCTTGTAGTTTTTAGAATTTTTAGAATTTTATAAATTAATATAATTATCGCTGAAATTGAATAGGTATTATTGCAATTACTCTTTATGAACTGTTTTCCATTCAATTTTCTCAATCTTTTTCTACCTTCCAAATGGTGTTTCTGTTTCTCAAATTTTTATTGAACAATGTCTACAACGAGAACAGACCTTTTTGTCTTTGCACCCCTAACAAAACAGTTGTAATTGATAAATCCAATGATTAGATCTCCATGCAAAAAACTACACAAGAAAGTTGTACCACTTATATTTAAATCCACATAGCATAGGTAATCAAATTTCAAATCCAAAAAGAATCAATTTAAATCATACAAAAGTTCACCAAATGGCATCAATGTTTACCAACCCTCTATTTCTAGGACCAAAAATTTCAATTTGTACATGAATCATGGGGTCCTGAATCAGAAAAAGATAATTTGAGGAAAAACCATCTTTTGCAGCTTACAAACACATATTGTGCACTAGAACTTAATATTTAAGAAGCCTTTGAATAAGGACATTGTACAATGACAAATAGCAAAACTATGACTACAAATGATGGGTAATTTACAATAGTAGCCCACCTGGATCAATCAAACTATTTAACAAATCAACTTAGTTAATTGCAAGTATGAGGATTTGCCGTGCCTTTTGCTAGGCGAGCTTCAATACCTTGAGCAAAAATGCATACGAAAGCCATTTTGGTTAGGTTTTGTTAAATCGGCCAAGGGTCTTCAATGCGGTCAGTACAAAAGTACTGCTGCGATTTTTTTCTCCCAGTCTGCCCTTTGCCCTGTTCATTTTCACCTTGTGACTCTTAGACACGTTTTGGGTCCATGTTACACACGTTCGGTTGAGACTTGTTAGGGGTAACAGGGGTATGTAACATGCTACTTGGCGTGTTATGTGCCCTTGGAAACATTCATAACATGGGACGTTACAAGGGCAAAACGTGCCTTGGTATCACCCAATTTTTTACAGAAAATATGACCCGGGCAAAGGGCAGACTGCATGGAAGAAATCGCAGCAGTACTTTTGTACTGACTGCATTGAAGACCCTTGGCCAGTTTGATATTTTCCCCCCAAAACTGGTATGGTTGAGTTTTTAAGAAAATTATTCGACTATTGTGGCATGTGCCGTTTATGTGGGCGCTCACGAAATAAAAGGCTCAACACCTCAACATGAGGTGTTATACTGATCCCCATCATTTCCTACCAAATTTGTCACAAAAAGTCTCCCTAACTTGAATGTGCTGGCCAGCAATCCCAAGGAATCTTTTACTCCACGGGTCCCAAGACCTAGGAGCTTGAGGTGGTATTCCGATAGCTAGGGTAAACTAGCACGGTCCCACAGTGGTACCATCTTTCGCCAGGCCTCTTATAAGTCAGGTAAGACAGTTCGGCAGGAAACTTGTTGCTGACAATCCATTTAACGAACATGTCGTGGTTTCACCCCTGCCAGATGTAACAAAACAATGAATTATATATAGGAGAAGGGTAGTTCTAGAAGCCCTTTCATGTTTTGAGGTGCCTAGGCACAAGGGTGGAAGCCCAAGTGACAGGCACAGAAAAAAATGGAAGGACCAAGAGGGCTACGATTTTCTTACATAAAAGCACTGGCTTTCTCTTTAAGGTTTGGAAGGAAAGAAACAGATGAAGAGGATGGGCTAGAGAGTGGAAGAAATCTTCCAACTTGGAAGACAGCAATTGAAGAAATCTTCTGCTCAACAATGGTCCTCAAATAAACAAATGAAAGAAAAAGGCAGTACTTCACCTGAAAGAGACGGAACAGGAAGTTACAAGTTATGTCCGGGGTAAGGCCCAATGGTGAGTGTTCCTGTGATAAGGAGCCTAGGATGAGGTGACTGTCATGTTCAGCCCTCCATTTGGGGAATCCGCCATTGGTGGGCTCAAAGAATGAGACCCAATTTATTGTAAGCCTAGGCTCAACATGTGTGGACCAGGGGGGGCACCATAGTCGCAAGCAGTACATTCGGCCTACAAGGAGTCCTCTAAGTAGGTAACCAGCCACTTGTAGATGTAGCATACCTAGGAAACATTTTTAATCTGTGTAAGGCGCCTTGAAAGCGTCGTGGAGACCTCACGCTTCTACGGACAAACATTTGAAAATGTAAGCTTCCTCCTCGAAAGGGGAGTGAACCTTATGTTTTTAAGGTATTAAATCCTGCACAAAACATTCGCAGATTTTGATTTTGTCCAAAAATTTAATCTGAACCAAGTTAATATGCCATCTGTCAATTTGATTAAATCATCAATCCTAACCCAAACTAAGTTTTGCATTTGTCAGAACTAAAAACCAAACTTATTTTTTGACGTGAAGACGTACAGGAAATTCTTCAGTGTATTTTGAGGGCCTGTTATATCTCAAAAATTTGCATCCATTTCGAGGGCGGGCATTACGTTTTTTGGAGGGCATTATGAATTTTTTATCTTTCTAGCTAAAGATATCTTAATTAGCTTTCAAAGATACAATGATTTCTCTGACAACTCTGTCTTGTATTATCCGCTCCATTTTTAAACTTCACCTTGTACAATTCGACTTGAAGTAAAAGAAAATTTCTGGTAAAAATAATTCTTTATGCAGTGTAAAGCCCTTGTTCTCGGGCATTTGTGGAACATGGGCCTCCCCTCGGCTCCCACCTCAGGGGGCCCTTATTTCCATAATGCCCTCATCATGGGGCTTTACCCTACTCATAATGTTGTTTTCAAAAGCATAGTCATTTTCTTCAGGACATAGTTTGTTTTCTAATTTCGAAAAAAATATTTTTGTATTGATTTTCATGTATGAAAGGAAGCAGTTTGTTGAGACCAGCTTTTGCTTACTTTTTCTTGAATAGAACACATTTTCATGAATCAAAATTCTATTGTGGATTCTAGTCAGAATTCATTTTATCTCAGTGGCATATTTTCCTCATACTGAGGATCAGAGAAAATGAAAATACCGTATTGAGAAAACTAGTTTTGATCTTTTGCTGGTAAGTATTAAAACTAGGCTGCACTCCACACTTTCCCAAACTAGTTTCTCATTATTAGCACAACTAGAAACTTCTTTTTTCAGAATTAGGTGAAGGATCAATTGATGTCATTTGATCTATGTATGCAACCAGAGATTGGATTTTCTGCCATCAAATTTAAACATATTTTTCAAAGGAAAAGGCATGCTTACAAACCAATTTGTTTTCAATCAGTGATGATTTAGTAGACACCTAGTATTCATGAGAGTGTCCCGACCCCAAAGTGTATCATTTGTAGTTATTGAACTTGGTGTGTAAAATAGCAAGAACAGATGTACCTAGGGGATCTACGCCAGTGTCGTGTGGGTGTATAGGGGTAGGCCAAGGCATCAACTCCGGTATGAGCCTTGGTATTAAAAACCATACCACCCTGGTATGAGGTTTTGCCAATACTCAGTCTCGTAACATACCCACTGGTCTTCACGTATGCTATGCCCCAGTTTGTAACAGATCAGACTGGTCTTCTCCTCCATTATTCTGCGACTGAGAATTAGGACTGAAGGTTTTTTGCGCTGTTTCATTGAGGTCTTTGTATTGTGTTCGATTCTAGGCACTTCAATGTTATGCACACCTGTTTCTAGGTCCTGGATATGGGACTTTTAAGATTTAAGGTAATGAGTAATGGGAAAGAGGTGAAGGTGTGCAACAATAAAGGCGGTAATTAATGTTTATTGGTTGCATGCTTCTATTGGTTCACTATGAAATATATGTGTTAGCATTGTGTAGGGTTTAGAGTTTTTCAGACTGCCTTGAAAACATGCCAGGACCAAGGGTGATATCTTTGTGTATCAACTTTTTAAAAATATGATTGATACCAGATTTATACTCAATCTCATATTTTAGATTTTACTACCAGATTGAGACCTAATTTGATCACTTCAGTTACATACCTGAAACATATTCATACCCCACCTCCATGATACTAAACATACCAGGACCAGTCTGGTGTGTGTAAAATCCAATACTTGCACAACACTGATCTACACATTAAATTGAGACTCAGATTAAAAGTAGTCATGATGTAATCAATATGTCAATTTTCTAATGTTTGGAAATAGCTTTGGAATTCTCCAGCTTAATTGGAACTTACCCTTCGACAAGGTGGAACTCTAGAATAGATTTGATGATCTACCACACGCATATTTAAGACAATGTTTATTGTGTCCTTGTACATAGATATTAGAATTATTAAGAAAATGTTGTGAAATAACTTTTACAAAAGAATAGTTGTAAATAAGATTACATAATTGCTAGGTACTTTGAATATGATATAATTTCACCTAATTCAAGCATACCGCTAAAACTAGTGTGGTTAATTAAATGATCATAATACTAAAGTTGAAATTGCACGACTACAAGATACCTACAATTGTTACAAACACTATTGGACCTGGGATGTCAGATGGGGTGAAAACTTTACGAACGTCCAAAATGCACATTGTCAATTTACATGTGGCGAACCCAATATTTGATGTGGTGGACATATTGTCAAGAAGTGCATCAAGGTATGGTTTGACATCTGCACGCATGTTGAGTTATTTACTAGCCAAACAAGGTGAATTGACCCCCACATTGGGATCACAAAACCCATTTGAATGGCCATATTAAACTTTAGGCCCCAAAAATTATAAATTTGGATGCAAGGATTCAATTTAGTCTATGGAGATGATATAAGTAATTTAAATGGGTTTTGGGGTTTTTACCAAGATCCCAAAGTGGGGGGTCAATTTGCCTTGGCCTTCACAAGCCAACTTGGTGTCAATAACCCATATTGGCCAATAAAGATTTCAGCATACCCGACTTGCAAGTTGCAACTTCTGATGACTTTCAACTTGTCTCAAGGTATGAAAACACAAAGCACCCACTTTTAAAAGATGCATTGTTTTGTTTTTATTGTTTTCAATGTTAATGACCCAACCACCTCATGCTGTACAATTAATAAGAACACTTTCATGCGGATGTGGGTGCAAAATTTTGTGAATAAGGAGACTAGTAAACTTTGCTAAGGTATCATATTCACCAAGCTAGGGAGTGGGTTACACATTTGTGAACCTACAGTCACTTTCTTCACATGTTTAGGGTACATGTAGCAACAAAATAACTACTGATAATTATAAATAATAGTATTAATGTTGGGGTATTAGTATGGATAAAAATAAGGAAAACAAACAAGGGAAATCTTTTGACTAAGGGCATAAAGAATGATTATGAATAATCAAATAATTATTTCGAGTTAATAATAATGGGATGTCAAGGATGTAAACTTAACCAAATCTTAGATTCCCAATAATGTAAAACATGTCCATGGAAGGATGAAAAGTTATAAGTGATTTTTGACGATTGGTTTGATACATAGGGAATAGATGTAAATGAATTTGGTTAACTATTCATTGATTTCTTTCTTTCAAATATATAAGGGGTAGAGATTGGAACTTTTGAGCTCATAATTTGCATTCAATAATTTCACGTTGTTAGTCGAATCAAAACTTGTAGAAATATCATATGTGAATAAGAATCTTTGAAGAAATAAAATGTGGAGATTATTGTGAATATCATGATGTAAACTTTATAGTCTTTGGTGAATGATCTTCATAAAAGAGAGTCTTTAGGTGCGTGTGATGAACTCCCTTGGGGTGTAGTTCTCACATAAATATTTGACTTTAGGTATGTGGGTGATCCTATCCCAAAAAAGTGTAAAGTTTCATGTTGAAAATTATATGAAAGATGAATATTATAAGCATCGTTTTGAAATATGTTTGATAGTCTACCTATGTGCTAAAAAGGATTAATCAAAAATTAATCTTCATAGTTCTTAACCCCTTCCTAAGCTACATACACACTTTAAAACAAAAAATGGTTTTTCTCAAAATTGTTTATGGTGAACATTTCATTTCTGTGTAAGGTGGTGTAGGTAGAGGCATGTGTCATGTACTAGCTTAAAACCCACTATTTGTCAGAGAGTTAAACTCCTGCCCAACAGGTTGGGTGCTTACTGCAAAGAAGTTAAGTACTCTCAGTTAAACTCATGCCCAACAGGTTGGGTGCTTACTGCAAAGAAGTTAAGTACTCTCAGTTCTCTGCGTAAATAATTGGTACCACACTTAGAACATGGTTTCAATGATCACTTATTAAGGCGGCTAGTGCAATAACCATACCAGCTAAATATTCTTTTTGTTTTTTTTTTTCCACCTTACATTTTTTTCCCTAACTATCTTTTTTTTTCCTCCCCACCCTTGACCCCTCCAATTTATAATTTCATACCTCCCCTTCCAATCTACCTACCACCCTTCCTCCTATCTACCTCATCAATCCTATTGACCCCTCCTCCCTCAACTTCTCTTGCATTCATTCCATCACCGCAACTTCAACATTTGGGTTTACGATTTAGTGTGAGCTTGGAAAGCTTGGAGCTTGGAATGTTTAACAAGTGAAACTCTTGGAGACCTTGGAGCATGACCTTCAAAGCAACAAGCCTAGAGAGCTTAGAGCTTGAACATGAGCATTTGAAGTTGTGGGAGTTCCATCGACTACTCCAAGGTAAGCATGCACCCATTCTTCTTCTTCTTCTTCTTCTTGTGTTTTTGGGCATAGGTGGGCGAAGGAGCTTCACTAATAGTGGGGGAGCTTTGGCTCCCCCTTTTTCGTTTTTTTTTCTTGTTTTTCTTATGCTTCTAAACACAGATGGGCCTACCATTGCCAATAAAGGTGGGGGAGCTTCGGCTCCCCCTTTTTCGTTTTTTTTTCTTGTTTTTCTTATCCTTCTAAACATAGATGGGCCTACCATTGCCAATAGAGGTGGGGGAGCTTTGGCTCCCCCTTTTTTCTTTTTCTTTTTTGTTTTTTCCTATGCTTCTAAGCACAATTGGACCTGCCAATGCCAACAAACGTCGAATTTCGGCTTCCCTTTTTTGTTTTTTTTCTATGCTTATGGGCACAACTGGGCCTGCCATCACCAGTAAAAGGGGAGCTTCGATTCCCCTTTTTTTTGTTTTTTCTATGCTTCTGGGTGTCGTTGGGCCTGCCATCACCAATAAAAGGGGGAGTTTCAACTCCCTTTTTTCTGATTTTTTTGTGCTTGTGGGTGTAGTTTGATGGAGAAGCTTTGCTCCCTACCATTGCCAATAGAGAGGGAGGAGGGGGAGCTTCAACTCCACTTCTTTTTCTTTTTTTTTAATATGTTTTTTAGTGCAGTTGGGTGGGGGAGCAACCGTCATCACCAATAAAGGGAAAGTCTGTTTGTTTGTTTTTTGTTTTCTTCTCTACTTTTGGGTGCAATTAGGCCCATCGTCACCAATAGACGGAGAGCTTGGACTCCTTGTTTTTTATTTTTATTTTAAAGTTTTGGTCTGTGCTTCTAGGTGCAACTAGGCCTGCCATCGCCAACAAAGAGGGAGCTTCAACTCCCCTTTCTTTTCTTTTTTTCCTTTTTTTCATAACCATGTTCCTCCTGCCCCCTACTCTTGCAATAAAAAATTAGACGTACCCTCATACTTGCATTTTAATGCTTGCTTATTTTTCGACTTTTTGTTAATCTTATGTTGTGGTTCCGATATACACCTTAAATCCTTAATGGATCTGCTAAGAGACTTATTTGAAAGTTATTGTGGAATTGGTCCTTCACATCCTTTATAACTACTATAAACCAAGCTTGAGTAAACTTTATCCTTGCACATTTCTAAGTTATTATTTGAGTTGTTTTCTCTAGCATATTTAAAGATTATTTGTCTTTGTTATTCACTTTTCTCTCTAAACTCTTCTATTAGTGCCTTGTCCATTAATAAAACACCTAAATATTCATTAAACATTACAAGTTCATTTGACATTGATTAATCTACTAATGGTTCTTTGCCCCTCATGTATTTAGCAAATAGATGTGATGTCCCAAGTTGTGCAAGCTCATTGCCTAAAGTATTAGATCTGGAAATTTTACACTTCTACTTATAGATCAAAAGTAGTATCATCTAGGTTGATAACTACTTTGATTTGTTCTTCACCATCTTGTACCATGGTAGGACCATGGAGCATCTCAACATAATAATAATGTTCAAGTTCTTAAAATTTTCAAAAATATGGCCCATTATTGATCCATGAATCATTCTTGCTATATTTATAACCTTTCCAATTGCAAATTTCCCCCGCCATTGATGACTATGATTAACTTGGTCATTTGATGTGTTCTCATCCTCTCCACCCTTTTCATTGTTTAGAACATCTCCACCACATGATACACCATAGGCACCTTGACATTAAATATGAACAACAAAGTGATGTTAAAACCCCTACATCCTTACAAATATGCCATTTATGATGAGTAAAATTAAACCCCTTCAAACTAATTCATTGCATTGGTCTGTTAGGGTTTTGATTGGCCTAAATGTAAGCAATAAACATTACATCAATTTTGAAGTTGTATTTTGAAAGGTTTATGCATGGGATTGGGATGGTATTTACCTTTAGCTAATATAAAAGGAAATTTTGATGCAATTGGTGGAAATGTTCTTACAAAAGGCTTTTGCAACAAGAAAATGTAATGTGGGAGTGACAAAATGACTATCACAAAATGCACATAATATATATATATATATATATATGGATACGATTTGTGGCATATATCAAAGTTATTTGGAACTATTTGATTGTCAATATCATTCCCATGTTGAGGATATACACATCTTGGTAGTGACAACAAATGATTTATTAACAAATGTTCAATTTGGTGAAATGTTTTTTTTTATAGATCTAATTTTTGCAACAATTAATTATGGGGATTGACTTTGAGATCAAGAGGTGGAACATCTCTCCATAGGACTCATATTTAAAGGAATAAAAATGAAGGAAAATGGATAATTTTCATCCATGAATGATGAATTAAACTACATGAGTTATAATACAAAATGTTTTATTTTTTAAAGAAGTATACATGTTTTTGTGACATGCATTGTAAATTTAAATATAATTTAAAACTTTGGTCTCTATTGGGCTTATTGTTGAATGTCATCAATGAAAAACTATCCTTTGAACTATTTTAATTTCCAAATAAATACATTGTAAGCGTTTTTAATATTTTTAAATTAATGAATGGATGCCATGTGTGATAATGGCATGTGTTAAGATGAAAAAGAAATGACTATTTATTTGGCCATTGGTAAATAATATGTTCTTCACCAATTGTTATGGCTATTGCCTTTTACCAAATGTTAATTTTATGCAAGTGAAGATTTATAGATAATACATGTATCTATGTTTTGGACTAAAGGGCACCAATTTTACCATTTTTTTAATATACCACATTTGACTAATAGATCTTTTACCTAACACATAGTAAATGGAAATATAATTTCAAGTAGGAAATAACTATCAACAAAATACTTTGATTTTTTCGAAGTCATTCTTTTTTACCTTGGACTAGTATATATCAATTTTAAAACTCACATCAATAAATAAAAAGATTCAATTCTACTTGCATATAACTTTTCAATTTTACCTCATAGTTTTTGAGTTTGAATCCTTTTTTGGAAACATTATTTCCTTTGATAAATTGGTGATGTTGATGAGATATTAACATTTCATATGACAATAAGTTACAAGCCAATGTTCATATTTTCATCTTTCTACAACACAATGTGATATTTTAGTTGAACGAAAAATTTCATTTTCAATACATTTTTTTTAATAAATTGTACATAATGTAGCATTTGGCCAAACTATTATATTTGAACACATTGAGTAAAACAAAACGTTTATTTGCATTAATATGTTTCAAGTGATTGACATATTTACAAAATGCAAACGAGTGTTTTTTTCATTTTCCCTATCTTGGGAAAGCTCCAATGCACACCAAGAACAATTTATTTTCTTAGATCCAATTAACATTTCATTTGAACAAAGTCTGAATGACTTCCTACTCTTTCACAACTCATCTTTTGTCCGGCTTTAGCTTTTGTTTTTTCAACATTTCATTGTGTACCACTTGTGTTTATTTTTTCCTTTTTTCTTTTCATTTTTCTATTAAGTTTCCTTTCTTAGGTCTCTAGAAATGATAATCCTTTGGTCACCTTTGATGTGTAGGGTAAGGACTAAAAATGGGGCTATTAAGGGAATGAAGGCTCCCACATGAGATGATAGTTGAATGTGGGATTTGAACTTCACAAAATGACCCCATTTGAGGTCCTTATTCGGTGTAATGAAATGGGAGAATTTTTCTTTCATATCAAAAGGTTGTGATTCATTTGAATGCCTTACATGTATGATTATATTCTGTGCAACCTATCATCTATGTTTTCAAAATATGTTTGAAAAGTAACACTATAATAGAAAAATAAAATCAAGTAGGATATAAGTAAAATAACATAAGATTCCTCATAAGGTTTGACTAAATTAGAAATTGCTTACACATTCCCCAAAATGAGGAACTTTACATGTAAGGTGTCTTCCAAGGCAAAATTATATAAAAGATAAAACACCTCCAATTACACTTATAAAATTCTACCAATTTTTTGTATAACATTATTTGGAATATTGTTCAAAAGCATTAATAGTATGATGTATATGAATAATAAACTGCTAGCCATATTCATCACATTGTCTTTCATTGTTTCTATTTTTTTGCCACATTGAAATGGATGATTAAGGTAAAAGCACCCAAAGTTGCCAATGCACCTTAAACCAAGGTCTAAATTAATATCCTATCATCACTTATTTTATATGGAAAAATGAAGTGTTTTTTTTATATTGAGTAATGTCCTTTAAACCATAGCTTTGGCACATGTGTTATAGCTTTTTAAGGGCATTTTTTATTCACATGAAAATATTATCAACAAAGATTTGGTCATGTTAAGACATGTTTCACAAAATAGGCTACTATCAAAGGTAAGTCAGTCCATTAAGAAAACTAACTAAATTTACAAAAAACCAAAATTAATTGCAATCCCACCTACAAGAAGTTCTAAATATTTTAATATTTTTCCAAAGAATAAATACAAGCTAGAATCAAGAACTTTTCTTGTCAAAATGTTTATTTTGATGGTTATTAACTTACATATAAGGCGTGTAACTTTTTGCACCTTCTTTGGTTACTAATTAGGTTTTTTTACTTTAGACCTAACTAGCACATCATAGAATAAGTGGTATGATTAACTACATTATAAATTAAATAAAAATTAAAAAATCCATTAAAACTCGAATCCACCAAAATCACCATACCCACATAAGTATTGACATCAATGTGTCAAAATTTTAACTCAAAATTATTAAACAAAGTTTTTTTAATAAATTATTCAAAAAATAAATTTCCTCAAAACTTCCTTAAAAACATTTATTGTACTTCATTAAAACCAATTTCTAGTGTGAAGTTTTAATCCCTATAAAAATTCCATTTCTTGATCATTAAGGCAATCAAAATCAATTGTAACATCCAACCTAGAAAATGTTACCAAATTTTTGTTAACACCAAAAATGGCATGCGATAATGTTGATGGTAGGTTACAAATAGGTTATTAGTTGGTGTACATAATCATTACAAACTTGTTCGATGCCAACTAGCTAGCTTCTAGTTAGGATTTTGTTTGAATTTGAACTTGAACTTCTTCATATGTGAAAAACACATATTCTTTTGTATCTTCTTGATTTTTCTTTTGGTTGAATAGAGCTTTTTGTTTTGATAACCTTTTGCAATTACATTTACCATTTATTTTTACTTGATTAAAATATTTTAAAACTAGGTAACAAGTACATGATGTTTACATATATATTAATACTTGTTGGAGATAATTTAAAAATTTAAACATAAAATAACATTTTACCATTTGGAGACCATTATTAGAATCAAGAATTTAGATTACAATTTTTGGTTCAATTTTATGTTTAATTCTACTTTTCTTTTTGTTTGTGGGAAGATAGTGCATAATTGAAAGTTTATTCATTTAATATGCTAAGAAACAATTGTTAGATTCTTAAATGGTAAGAATATAAGTGGTTTTGGTATTGTAAAGGTTTGAATGAGAAAATTAAAGTAATATAAAATCTACCTATGAGATTGAACATGTCTAGAGTTGTGACTTACTTCTAATAATTTTAAACTAGTAGACTACCACAATGGACATAAATAACCATCAAGTTTTCTTATTTAGTATTTTTATCATTAACACCTCGTAGATGATTATGCACAATCAAATAATGCTCATGATTACATGATTAAAAGTGGGACTAATGAAATGTCCTAATCATGAATCCCATATTTTGGCATAATGGCAATGGGCATTTTTATTGCCACTAAAAGACCGAGTTCCTAAAAAAATGGTGCATGTGTGTTATGCATATCAATTTGTGAAAAGGACTACCAACATTATTCATGAGGTTAGGTGATAAGGAGTTGCTTGTGTTCCCATTTATAAACTTTTTAAAAGGTAGTTTTAAGTACGGTAGGCCTTTTTTTTGGAAACAAAAAGGGGTAACATTCATATGTGTTAATGGTGATGGGTGAAAATCCTTTAAGGTATGAAAATGACCTAGTCTTTAGCAAAATCCATTTTTCCCTATAGATCCCATCAATATTAATGAATCAAAAACATAAAATATTTTAGAATATAATATCTTAAATTGTCACAATTTTGGATTACATCAATATCATCCACTTTGTGTCCTATGTATGGTGAAATAGGATTAGGTGAAGGAATATAGAAAAGGGCGATGTTGTGACAAGATTTTGGTACATTTTTAAAAATTTGGACTTTGACATACTACTACCCAAAATGGATAGAGGTCAAAGTTGTGACTAATCACATGTTTTGACTATTGTAAATATTTGTTAAGAAGAAAATTGTAGATCTGGTATACTTAAATATATGTTGACAAACAATGGGACAAGATGAGTAGGAGAATTTAATGCATTGTGCAAAAGTTATATGGAATTAAGCATCAATATATCAAAGGTTTTCCCATCTTTGATATAACGAATGGCAGAAACATTCTTCACAACTTTGTTTAAAGTTCTTGATTAAATTATTTGTTCTACTAGATCATATGACTAACGAGTCCTACATGCAACTACCAAGAACATTGTTTGGATATAATGTGGTGAGGAGGACAACGTAAATTTTTTTCTAAGTACATGGTGTCAATATATAGAAACCCAAGGTTAAGAATGGATAATTGCTTGGATTCCTTATGTGAAATGTTTTCAAACTGGGTAGTATTGCTAATCAAATCCAACAAAAAATATGGTATGAAGATGTTGATGACCTTATGTGTTACATTAAAACTTTTGTAGATGTTAATTAATTGCACTTTTCATATTTTCATAAATGTTAAAATGGTACTTTGTGAATGTTACCCAATTATAAATTTCATACTTTTGGAAGTGTTAGTTGGTAACACCTATTGTACATGTTAGTTAACATGTTTCCAATCACATATTAGATGTTAGGTAACATTAGGTCTTTTTCAAATAGTTCATGTAATAATGTGCCTAGAGTGATTATTTAAATTACCTATTGGTTCATTTTGGTTAGAATATAAACTATTTACTAGCTATTATACATTTTAGTTGTTAGGTTACTAGTAGGATAGATACCTATATAACGAAGTTAGTTTGAGGAAAGGATGATATCTTCATGATTTTTCTCATACCCTCTTATGTAATCCATTTCAAATGTAAATTTTATTATTATTTGGAATTCTTATTTGAATTAATGACATGCCCTTAAGCTTGTCCCAAGGAATCAATTGTAATTCCCCAATTTGTATTTAGTTAATTTTGAACTTTTTAGCTTGGTGGTTTGATCACATTTTATATTCAATTTGAGACAAAACATTATTGATATCTATTGTTGCATCATATGACATATGGTGGCCCCCAAATCAAAGTTTTTCTCCAATTTTTCAAACTCCAAATGGTCATTTGTTAATTCTAAACTTTTCAAAAGCCCAAAGTTAACAAAATACATGATCAAAGTAACAAAATATAAATAAAGAAGAACCAAAGGCACAAACCAAGAAAAGAAAGTGGTTAATGCATTTAAAACCAAATTGGGTCCTACATTTACCTTGGATTCATCATCAACTCACACAACCTAGACTTGGGAGGAGTCACCAATTTTCCTTTATAATATAATTTGGACCTATTTGTGAAGGTTACATTGAAATGGTTGAAATTCTCAAGCGTACCAAAATGGATTCCTAAAATTGAAACAAAATGTGAGAAAATGCAAAGAAATGAATCCCCACATTTCCTGGTGGATTCCCAGTTTGAGATTTGGGGCCCAACATTTGTCCCAATTTCAAGTTGAGATATGCCATTATGTGTACCCTGTGCATGGTATTCTTTAGTGAAAGGCAAAAAAATAGTTTGTTCTATGTTGAACACATGACTTTTCATTTTTAGGTTAAAATAATGTCCCAATGTGGCACAAGAAAATTTGTAGGCCAAGAAAATGTGCTTCAATCTTGGGACATTATCTTGATTTGCATCAAGTTTCTCATGATCCTAGCCTTGGTCATGACACATCTTCCTTCTTTAGAGGAATAACATTTTGTTGTCCATCCGAGGAATTGTTCCCGCACACAAATTATAGTTGCAACATTCCCCCCCATTTAAAGAAAGGTGATCAATGTCCTATTTGAAAGCTACAGTGGACATTGTTTTAAGTCCCATGGTTTATTCCCATGCAGTTGAAAGGTAACCCTTCAACTTTGCAAATTTTAGCTCGAGTTCATTTTTTTATGCTTTTGTTGCAACCTCAAAGCAAAGGGTCGAGACTAGTACATGGACAATGGAATTACCTTCTTAAGTTTGGATATAAAATAATAATAATAACCATCATAAAATGGTTGAACATTGAATGCTTTTAGTCGAATGATCAAATATAACATAATTGTTCATTAATGTGCATCAATTTCCAAATTTCACATTATTTTGGTAAGTTTTTTAACTATTAAACTTTTGAAACACAAGCGGTTGTGAATTTTATATGTGGAATATGGATTGTTTGGAAAATACGTATCAAGTGTGTTTTGAGAAATAAAAATAAGTTAATTATTTTAGATGACACTTTCAAGTATGCAATGATCTTTATCATGGGTCCAAGCATGGAAAAGTAGACCAAAAATTATGTTCACTCAAAATCCAATTTTAAAATATGGTATTTTAAAACATAAACACAAGATAGTATATATTTTTTCTTAAAATTCGCATTATCTAAACATCAAGGCCTCCATTGAATCTATTATAAGTTGAATACAAAATTTGAAAAACCTAAAATCCTTACAATGTTTTAAAAACATGTTATAATATTTAATCATGAATGTTTTCTAATATTTTATCCTCATTAGATTCATTCTAAATCATATCACATGTTTTTATAATGGATAAAAATGTGAAACAACAAGCCAAAAACCATGTCAAATCATTTTCAAAACTACATTTATTTATATATACGCTAATGTGGTCCCCCTTTAATGACATGTTAATCATGGCAAATTGTCCTTTATTATTAATATGGATGTTGAGAAATCTATATTGAACCATTGGATCATTTGATTTTGAGTTTTCATTTCAACAAAGGACCTTTAAAGTTGAATAGGTCCTTTGTAAAACATTATTAATTTCACAAAGGGGCCATTGATTTTCATAATATTCAAACTCTTTGATGTTGAATTTTTTAGTAATAATAAGGGATTATTAGACACACATTCAAAAAACATTCAAAATTTAAGGTATCTATAATTGAAATTGTTTTCCAAAAATTGAAAAATTGGTTCCATTTTATGTTCATGAGTCCTTTATGACATGTAAATGTGATGCAATGTAAATGGTGTTTTTTAGAAATGTAGATTATAATGCAAAAGAATAAACTTCAAAGTAGTTGACATGTTTTGGCATGATTTGAAATTGTGATCATTTTTCAAGATGAAACACAAAAATCTAATGCAAAATCTTACATTTAAAAAAAATCATATGTGATATATTGGGGAAACTATAATAAGTAAAAATAATAATTAAAAAATATTTTTTTGGCAAAAGGACTATAATCCTTTGAAACAAAGTAAACAAACTGGCTCATTGACTCATGATTGCACTCTAATATATTAAAAATATTGTCATGAAATGTGATTTTGAATTACTTGCAACATTAGTACAATTTTAAAAAATTAAACATAGATAGATTTGTGGTTCCTATTAATGTGGACACACCCTACGAATCAAGTTTCAAATATAAAAAACCAATATTTCATCTACTTAAATCCCATTTTTCATTTATGTTACAAGGATCACAAGTGGTCCATTTTACCATGTTTTCATCCTTATATCTTAACCTTATATATTTTTATTTCACCAAATCTTTTGTGTTGAAATAGATTTAAACACAAATATACCAATCATTTTTTTAAATAATTTTTATTTACTTTTAAATTTCATTTGCCTCTAATATAATGATAATGACAATTAGAATTAGCTTAAGTAAACTAGGTATAAGGTTCATTAGCAATTGCCACTAAAATAATTTTGGATGTTTTGACATGGAAATGCAAGGTTGGGCAAAACAATATGGGTTTAAGCCTTTGCAATTGTGCAATTGTTACTTTTGTTTATTATAGTACATCGTAGTGCAATTCTAATTCTTGGTTTGTAGACTTGCTTGGATTTTGATAGATTGACAACAAAGACAAAGAATCAAGTGTTGAATTGACAAAGATGAATTACAAGAATTGAATATTGGATTTTTTTCATTTGATGACAAAAACGCAATTGCAAGAAACATTTGGTACAAAATGATTATGATCATGATTATTGTACAATTTTGTTATTGTTGTTGTAGATTGCAACTTTAGGTTTAACAATGGTGTTTATGGCTTATTGTTGTGTTATTGATGCAATGAATGTGATGACGATGTTATTGTTATTTTTGATAATGATGAAAATAGGAAAATATGTGATGTAAAATAGCTTATAGTGTTGTGAATCATTTGAATCATCCTATGAAATGCCATTGGGTGTTGTTTGTCACTTTTTGATGGGAGACTCATCAATCATTTTTTTTGGCATAATTGGAAGAGGTTGCTTGTTGTCGTTGTTGTCATTTTCATCTTATTGTTGTGTTTGGCAACACACCACCATTCTTTTAATTATTTTTATGCTCCGCACAAATGACATTATATTATCTTTAAAGGTGCTGCTCCTCCTCTTTTGCTTGAGGTTTTATTTACGTCCCAAATTATTTTATAATTAGGTTTCATGTTTGATACTTGGACATTTATGTGTATGTATATGTGCATGTATATCCCCTTTCTCAATTTCTCTTTGTCTCTCTCTTTATGTCATTATTTTTGTGTTTCAGTCTTTCCTAACATTTTTTGGTGGGTTTCTAAACAATCTCCTATGGTGGTGATATTGTTGATGGCTCTCCTATAAAAAGTGGCAAGTTCATTCATACTCTTCATGTGGTGATTAACAAAGGGAGATAAATTGATGGTGTGCCATAGGAGGGGAAAAAAAAGTGGAAAATTTTTCTCCTCTCGAAAGGGAGTTGTCATTCTATATAAACAATGGAGGGTTATTGATATGAAAGTTTGAAAATGTTGAAACAATAGGAATTCTAAGGGTTTGTGATAATGTTCTCTAAATAATAATCATTGTGACATAACAATAGCTGAAATTGCATGTAGCAATCAAGGAAACAACTTTGTATCATCATTCTTTTTGAGAATATTGTGTTTCATTTATTTTTCTTCAAATCAAAGTTTGTTAGGATTGTAATTTCTTTTTCCAAGTTTTTATATAACCATATTCTCACCCGGTTTGGTTGTCCATTAACCATTGTGACAAATCAAGGTACCCATTTTATTAACGATGTTATTTGTTATTTAACCGTTCATTTTATATTAAGACATACTAGTTCCATTCTTTATTATCCACAAGGAAATGGGCAAATTGAGTCTACTAACAAAGTTTTTGGTACATTACTCACAAAACTAGTGAATGAAAATCAAAATGACTGGGATGAACACATGTCCGCAATTTTATTTTCCTATAAAATTGTTTTTCAAGTTAGAACCGATTACACTTCGTTTCAACTAGTCTATGGATTACACCCATTATTACCTACATAGTACTTGATACCATTTAGACTAGGGTAAAATCTTGACCCAACACTTGTCAAAGTTCTAATTAGTTGACTATCATAACTAGAAAAACTACAAAAGAACTTGTTAATAGCACAAGACTTTGTAGCTTTTAACCAATGGAACCGATCATTATGGTCCTAGAACTAGTACATTGAAATTAAATACCAATTTGGAGATTATGTTCAATGGTTTCCAAGGGCTATCAAAGCACATTCCCTTAAATTCCAAAAATGATGGTTTGGACCATATAGGATCTAGTATTGTTTGCCTAACAATATCGTACTATTAATAACTATTGACAAATTTGATCTTAATTTAGTATTGGTTAATATTAACAAGCTAAAACCTTATAGATTTGTTGAGGACCAAAACACTTCAACCGATTTTAGTTAAATCCAGTGATTTATTACTAGAAAAATAAATTGAGGCTAACAATTTTGGTAACCTATTCATTAAAGAATTAATTGTAACTAACATTCTTGTTAACTTGTTTAGCAAAGAACCAGTTAAAACTCATTTGAGAGGCTTGCTAGTTGATAACTGGGCGAGAAAGGGAATCAATTATGATTTGTCCCACCAAGAACCGGTTGAAGGATGTTTCATCAACTTGTTGGAAAGATAACTAGTTGAAGAAATACATGTTAAAATTGTTCCCACACAAATGAATAATGTTTTAGTTAACCTAATCACATGTGTCAACTTCATAGAAGAAATTAACCCTAAAAGTTGCATTGTTTTCCAAGTGTTGCCAATTTTCATGTGGTGGCTACAGTACAAAGAATTGGTGTACCTCTTGAAATGTCTATTCATAATTCTACTTTGGATTTAATTATTTTTCAAATCCATTACTTGAAATGAATATTCAATTTGGAAATAACACAATATTATTTAATTAGAAATTTCTTGTATTTTGATACTCCCATCTAATTGGCCCAAAATTTGGTAGTCATTAGGTCATTATCTCATAAAGACCTCATAAAAAACTAACCTTAGATGCAATGAAAAAAGTTATTTCAGTATAATGGACAATTTAGCATTTTGATGAATTTGCTTGAAATGAACATTTGAATACCTTATAAGTAGGTCTCTATTAATAAAAAAGTCATGGTTGTTGATAAGTTTTTCGCATCTTGGGTAGTTTTTTTTTCAAAATTAATGGATTCTTAATCATTTATAATCCCATTTTTTTATATTCGCATTTATGGAAATTTTTTTCACACGACACTACTTAGGGTTAGGTCAAATGGTAGCAAGAGCTCTAATGCATTGGCTTGTTGTTGTGATTAGAGTGGAAGCTTCAAAAGTTATGGTGATGCACTTCATATGCGTAGAAAGGTTAGGTCAAGGGGCAGCTTCACATTAACGCATTGGTTATGTTTTTTTCATTGGTTTGTGGTAGCTACAATTCAATAATGGTGTTTTGGTTTTTGTGAGGCATTCAACTTATCAACATTTGCTGAAGATTATAGTGGTTCTTGTTAGTGCTAACAACCTGTTGTCGCAATTTTTATCAACCCTTGTAATCGGAAAGCTTGACGTTTCCTATAACAAAACAAACTAGTGGTACATATTCTCTTTTTCCTTTTCCTTTCATCAAATCTATTGTTTTTACATTAGGTTTTGCATTAGGATTTAAGATGTTAGTAGACTATGTCTCCCTTTCCTTCTTCATCACATCTGTTTTTAAAATTTTTCATTAGGGTTTTAATGAGTTGGTAGAGCTAGTGATGGAGAAGAATGCATTCTTCTGTAAACTTTCAAATTGACCTCTAACTTAATAATGTAAGTTTGGTTACACAAGTATAGTTGGGGTCAAGAACGTCTGTCATCATGCCAAGATGGAAACATATTTAAACATATTGTTTTCTTGTTCAAGGAATTGCAAGTTGTTAACTTATGTTTGTTCAACACTAAGCTCTTTGTTTGTATGGGGCATGTGGGTGTGCATATGGAACAAATACATTCTTATTGACGCTAGTTGGTTGTGTGTTAGAGAATGATGGTGGGTGGGATCTTTGCACAAGTATTGAAGCTATGAAGTAGTAGTCAATCTTTCCCTTGCTCGAGGTTTTGTGGCTCCATTAAAAATTGCTAGAAAAGATCTATTGTCATAAAACTTATTACCAACATTGCACAAGTGTTGAAGCTATGAGGTAGTAGTCAATGTCTTCCTTGCTTGAGGTTTTGTGGTTCCATTCATAACTGCCAAAAAAGATCCCCTATCAAAAAACCTAATACTAATTTTATTACATTTTAGAATAGAATTGGATATCCAATTGTATCAGCATGACGTAGTTAATAATCTCTCTAGACTCCCTTGATTTATTTTATGTGATTTTGCTTACATTTGGTAGAAAAGATGTATTATAAGAAAATCTTATTGATCAACACAATTAAAGTTTCAACTATATTTGGATATCCAAAACCTATTTGCTTGTTTTTTACAATGAGATAGAAGGAAAAACCCCCATGTTTTCTTTGTTATTAGGGTACATTTTTTCTCAAACATCCTCTAAAATTGGTGTTTTCCAACCTCCTAACATGCATTCTAGGTTTTCAACAAGTTGTATATTTATTGCAACTTGTACATTTATTTTAAGGGAATTTGTTGGTATTGTTGACCATATACAAGGGATGCTTTCACAAATTATACCTTGCAACAAACTATTAGATGACTAGCGCAATGAATGGCAATTCTCAATTTGTTAGGTATTAAGTTTACACCATTAGGGGTGTCAATTTATTGATAGGAATTGAGTGGCAATGGGAAAATTTTCTTCATATTCACCTAATGAGATGATTTTGAAATACATTTGGCCTTAGATTCAAAACATTTGGCTAGAGAAGGATCTTCATGAAATATTATCTACCTTACACCATTGTAACCAAGCATGGCGGGTGTTAATTGATGGTAGTAAGGAATATGCACATTATAAGTTATGTTTGTATGAAGAACAATATTATGCAAAAATGATGGAAAGGGAAAGATAATAATGGTGGGTTGAAATTTATGATTTTGATGCTTTAGACCAAGAAGCCAATAGGAATTGGTAGCCCAACAGGACTCGTTTATTTTGGAGGTATTTGATGACATTTCTACACCTTAATTTGAATTGTTGGTTGACATCATTATGTTGGCCATGATGATAGGGAATGAATTTGTTTATGCAAATTTAGAGTGAAGTTTTTGATGTAGCACGACCTTTGTGTTTTGCAAGTATTGTTAGTCTGGGTTTGCACACCTTTGTAATCAGCTTCTTGAAAGGTAGATGTGTTTATAATTTAGGTTAGAGGAGGAAAATACTAGGCTTTCAATGCATGCAATTGAAGCATTGAAACATCAATGCAAAAATTGGTCATACTTTTTTCCAAGGTGAACTTTGAACCTACCTTATCTATGAACATCCTTTCTCAGTTCTCAATATGTTGTATCTATAAACTATGTACGGAAATAATCCTATAAGTAAATGGAACCAATCATGTATATTAGAGGAGGAAAATACTCAACTTTCAATGCATGTAGTTGAAGCATTGAAACAAGCAATGTAACAATTTGTTCTACTTTTTTCAAAGTGTTTTCTAGGCCACATCTTTTTTGAAACATCTTTTTTAAGCTATTTTTATGTTATACAAAACATGTGTAAGGAAGTTTAGTCCTATAAATTTGGAAACATGCTTGTTGCAAGCCCCTCCTTAAATGTGTAGCAGAAATATCCCATAAAAGTTTACAACTAATTTGTTCCAAGGTACATGTAAATCACACAAGGAATCTACTAGATGTTGGTGGTGATAGGTTTAGGGCTAGTAGTAGTCAATCCATTCATGTTTGTAACTTGTCTACATGTAATCAGTCTTAGCCTACTTCTATAAATATTCAATTTTTAATGTGGCTGTTTAGTTGTTGTACCAAATGGAATGGCTATGATCCATTAGGTCAAGAAAAAACCTTGGAACCAATGGAAGCAAATGACTATAGAGTGTTGTATGGGAGAACTAATGAAAACCTCTAGTTGAATATAAAACTAACATATGCCTCAACTTTGTTGCATGTATGGTAGACCTTTATTGTTTGTTGGACAATCATTCAATTACACTGTTATTTGCTACATCATGTGCAACAAAAGGAACCGGGTCGGAGGTGTGGTGAGGCCAGGACTAGCTGTAAGAACTACCATGGCAATAACCTTTCCTACTGATGGTAACAACATACCACCAATTGACAAGGAAGCTAGAAGGTAGAAAACATAGGCTAAATATTTAAGGAAGTGATCTTATAGAGTGGCTTTGAAAGCTAAATCATCAAATGATGGAATTCAAAAGTTAAAAGCTTTTGATCATAAAATGAGGATACTTGTTATAGAACTTGCCAAAATAGTGAATGGTGTTTTGCTAAAAGCAGGGGAAGTAGAGGCATAACAAGACGTTATAGTTAAGTTGATGGATTTTGATTTGCTGAAAAAATTCATTCCTCCTTATATCCTTTGTACCAAAGAAGCAAAAGTGCAAGTTGAAATTATTGAAAACATTATGATAGCTCTAAATGTAGCGAGCGATGTTAAGACAAAAGACCATAGGGTAGCTAAACATGCAATGCTTAGCATGACAATGTTTAGACATGGTGGGAATGTGTCAACAACGGCTAAGGTTCTTGGGGTTCATCGTAACAATGTGTTTGATGCATTGCAAAGGCACCATGTCCTTTATGATGGTGGTTGTTCAGGTGTAGTATGGGCTCTTGTAATAAGAAAAATCAAGTCTTACAAACTAGGTGAGGATGTGGTGGATGTGGTCACTCAATGGTGGGCATCCCAAACCACTATTTCTCCAAATAGGAAGGATGTGGTGAGGAGGCGCATCACCCGCATGGTTTACAAATCCCACCCAACACATTACCTCATGGAAACTCAAGTATGTTGTAACAAGTCTATATTTCATCAAGTGATGCCATTACTCAACAATTTTTTAAAATGTTATCAATGCTTGCAATAGGATAATCTCATATCCTAAGTACTATGGTTGGTCCACATCAATCAATCACCTTAGTTGTGTAGTAAATGGAAAAGCCACATGTACTACCACTATATCCCAATCAGTGTTTTTAGGCCTACTTTTAAGTGATCATCTTCCTTTCAAAGTTAAAGTTATCCCTTGGACTTGTAGTTAACTTGTTTTGATTTTAGTACATGTTGTTTAGTACTTTTGAACATCACAATCCAAATTCACCCATGTGTTGGTTCTCTATTGACCTTGTAGTATTGAAGTTTTGGAGTATTCAAGTACTCAAGCACCAACCTTCAAGTGGCTACCATGGGACTTGAATCCTTATGTTCCAAGCAAGTACTAACTAAGTACCCTTTAATTAACAAGTGGTCTTTTGAGTACTTGTTAAGGGGTAACTTGCCTTCTAAGTACTTGTTGGGAGGTAGGTTGCCTTATGAGTACTTGTTGAGCAGTAGGTTGCCTTGTGAGTACTTGCTAAATATTAGGGACTCTTGAAAGTAATTACCAAGTGGCAATTTCCCACTTGAAAATTTCATAAATTGCACCTAGGATCTTTGTTTGTTGTGTGGTTGGGCATATTGAACTATTATCACATAAACCTTAGTCGAGGAAGTACTTAAGTATTGAAGAGGATGGACTATACTGGACTGATGCATTGCCCACTATTTATTGTCTAAAACTTGTGGGGAACACTTGAGCTCATTTCTTGAAACTCAATTTGCAATGATTGATTTCCTAGGATATGTCTACAAACCATTCTTCCTTAAATTCAAAGTTATTTCCCCCTTAAAACTTGTTCAATTGTTTCCAAGGTCTCTCTCTTTTGTGCGGTTGGGCATACTGAGCCGAGGGGAGCCCTGTTTTCCGCAAATGCCCGAGACCAAGGGCTTTACACTGTGTAAAGAATTATCAGAAATTTTCTTTTACTTTAAGACGAATTGTACAAGGTGAATTTTAAAACTGGAGCAAATAATACGAGACAGAGTTGTCAGAGAAATCAATATATCTTTGAAAGCTAATTAAGATATCTTTAGCTAGAAAGATAAAAAAATCATAATGCCCTCCCAAAAAACGTAATGTCCTTTCAAAAAACATAATGCCCTCCAAAAAAAACGTAATGCCCTCCCTCGAAATGGATGCAAAATTTTGCTATATAACAGGCCCTCAAAATACACTAAGAAAATCTCCAGTAAGTCTTCACGTCGAAAAATAACTTTGGTTTTTAGTTCTGACAAATGCAAAACTTAGTTTGGGTTAGTATTGATGATTTAATCACATTGACAGATGGCATATTAACTTAGTTCAGAATAAATTTTTGGACAAAATCAAAGTCTGTAAATGTTTTGTGCAGGATTTAATACCTCAAAAACATAAGGTTCACTCCCCTTTCAAGGAGGAAGCTTACATTTTGAAATGTTTGTCCGTAGTAGCGTGAGGTCTCCACGATGCTTTCTGTCCATTAAGGTGCCTTACACAGATTAAAAATGTTTCCTAGGTATGCTACATTTACAAGTGGCTGGTTACCTACTTAGAGGACTCCTTGCAGGTCGAATGTACTGCTTGCGACTATGGTGCCCCCCTGGTCCACACATGTTGAGCCTAGGCTGTGGTAATGGGGGGCAACATATCAGCATCACAAGTGACTCTGAATTGTAGTCACATGTCCTTTGATGTGTATAATCAAAATTCTCCTAGGTTTTTCAACATTCAGGGATCCATTGAAAAAGCAAGTGAATGGTATTCTTTAGAAGACAATATGCAATATTTCCTAAAATACTAGTCTTTGGATATAATTTCAAATTTTAACCTAACATTATATAACTAACTTACCAAGGTCATCATCAGTGGAACCAATATCCAAAAAAAATCTGAAAATGCTTCTCCATCGAAGATCATGACTCATGAAAACTCTGAGTGAATCAACAACAGAACTTGTCTTTCCCAAAAACCCAATGATTTTACCAACAGAACTTTGGAAACGGGTGAAATTTGATTCCTTTCCCCCACCATATGGCCCATGAACCTTTTTGAGGTTGGTATGAAACATTACTGCTGATATTGCTTGAACTACATCCCCATTTGCTTTTCAATAAAGTGAGACTCCTTCATATCCTTCAACTTGCATTAAGAACTCATATGGTTCAAGCAAAAACTCCAATTCTTGCAAAGAAAAGACTGAAATCAGAGGCAAACCTTCTCTCTCTTGCCATTTACCGCTCTCAGATCTCCACCAAATATTGTTGTAGCTTTATAGCCATTCTATTCCTGTTCAACCTTGAGAGTCCAAATAAGTGGTGTTGAACCACTTTCATACTGTATCTCAATACTTCTGATGGACATGGGTACCACAACGCACGAATCGCTCACCTCCCAGGCCTCCGAAAGGTCCTTCCCTCTAAGGAATAAACAACACAATTAGAAGACGTCCAAAGCTTGTGAGAAGAAGTTAAATATAGAATTAAGATAATCATTCAATGTTGGTTTTGCATATCATAGTACAGGGAAGTTTCAGCACATGTCTGGACTCTGCAAATTCATAATTGATTAATTTTGAACATTCTATTTTGAAACAAATTATTCCTCACTATTCCCAAAAACCTTCATCCTCCTTCACAAATTTTTCTTCTTTGAGAAAAATTATTTAAAAATAATTTCAGCAATTCTCAAAAATTAGAATTTGTTCCAAAGCCACCAAGGTATGACAATATAAGCTTGCACATGGTATATTGTCTAGTCTATGCACCAGAGGACCCTACTAGGCTGGTATGATGAGGCAATACCAGCCTTGTACCACTACTAACTTGGTGCAGACCTAAACTAGTATTGCTCTAGTTTTATACAATTGAATATCTGGTATATGTTTTCCATACTAGTAAAAAATTAGTGTTAAACCCCACACCATGATCAAGCCACTATACAAAAATATAGAAAAATACCAAATACCAAGATCAGGCATGAATGTCAAAAGTTGATCCAAGTCCAATGACCCTCTGATCCATATATTTACACTCCAATCTTTGTAAACGAAGAGGTGAGAACTCAGGAGGCAACATATTAAGGGGATCACTTTAGGACACAAGATCAGCATAGTGCGACTGCAGATCACCTTGATATCGACTGCGACTGCGAATTCCTTGAAATCCTTCATTTGGGGGCTTAGCCAGGGTTGAATTGTCATCTGGAAAGTAAAACATCAGCAAATAAACCAAACATAGAATTGAATTAGGCACACAAACTTGAATTAGCAATGAATTTACAGCTCTATAACATACATGGGCCTGCTATGTCCACATGGTAACAAAAAGAAAAAGAAAAGTAAACAAATTATTCCAAACTAAAGCTCAAGTTTGCATCCATTGAGGGCTCAGGAAAATTCCCCTTCAACCAGCTACCATATAGGGGATACATATAAGTATGTAGTATCATAACACCTATTTTGCTCCAAACTTATAGTAGACACTTATACAAAACTTTACATTTTGAATTTCTGCAGCATATTTTCACAAGCAGTTGAAATACCAAATGACAAGAACTGCATGAACAAGGTTATAACTGAGCCATTGATAGGTTGGATGATTTCCTCAAAACCACTAACTCATCATGAGATCTTATTAAAGAACAAGCAAAAAATTTCTTTTGTATGTGGACAGTGCCTTGGCCCTGACCAAGTAAAATTGCTGCCTTGATAGAGGATGACACCTTAGGCATAAGCTGCCTCCACTCATTTCAAATGAACCACAACCGAATGTTTGTAAAAGTAGAATTCTACTGCTTCTTTAT
>Ga0116231_10004232_pt1 | contig 29166 bp, 32 predicted proteins | sample S1TSphgellanicum_2_FD_89695 | JGI IMG/M metagenome (GOLD analysis project Ga0116231, IMG submission 89695) | Host-associated microbial communities from peat moss isolated from Minnesota, USA - S1T2_Fd - Sphagnum magellanicum MG | ecosystem: Host-associated > Plants > Peat moss > Unclassified...
CCTTGATTTTTTTTTTTTTTTTTTTTTTTTTTTTTTTTGTTGACAATTTTGTGTTACAGCCAAAGTGATAGGATGTGGCTACAAGCTAAATATGAAAGTATTTTATAAAAAAACACATCCTTCTATATTTTTGGCTACCAACTTGAATCATGTATAGAAATATGGAGATTTTTCTTAAGTCTTTTTTTGCGCATTCTGGCGATTGAAAATCTAATATAGCACATAATTTTAGAACTTTTGTATTTTTAAAATTTCATTTTGGCTATATTAATATAGCCAGAAAAAAAGGCTGCACCACGTTATCGAACCCCCCACGTTGCGAAATTTGAACCACCAGTCCCAACTACGCTCTAACAGCCATAAAGAATCCGCACTCTCTCGCGCACGCTCGCTCGATCTGTGTCTCTCTCTCGTCCCTTTGCTTCGTGCGTCGTCGTCTGGATCGCGCGCGCGGTTGATTCTAGGCCTGCCTGTTGCTGCTGCTTCTGCTGATACGGATTCTCCTCCCTTGGCAGCAGCCTTTAGCCTCACTTCAGAACATCGCTGCTGTTGCCCATTAGACGCTCCGCCTTGCTTTAATGAATTCTTCTTCTTCTTCTTTTTCTTCGTCTTTTTTGTGTGTGTTTTGTTATCGGATAGATTCATTCCAGGTTTGCTTTTAGGCAATCGTCGTCTCCAGCTTCAGTGGCTTTCTGCAGCGGAGTTGGATGTTCTCCTCCTCCTCCTCCTCCTCCTCCTCTTCCCTCCTGCTTCGCCTTGGAGTTGAGCTTAATTCTGCAGGGATTGCGCAATTGAGAATAATGTTTTGTTTGTATTGCCAGTGCTGAGATTTGGTTTGTGCGGGGTTTGGTTTTTTTGTAGCTTGAGATGCGTTGGATTCTTGGTGTTGTAGTCGAGCATGTGGTTCTGTGATCATATAGTTAGATCCGGGCCGGAGTTGAAAGGCTAGAGAGAATAATCGAGATATGGCCGAGAGCGTGCAGGGAGGGATGGCCTCGTACTGTGTGGTTGGGAAGAGTGTCGTTGCGAATGTAAGTGCTGCGTTTGGACGTAGCGGCGGCGGCGGCATGTATTCTGTGACAAGTTTCTATTGTCCTCAAGTTCGTCGTCCGCTGGCTAGTTTTACCCTCCACTGTAGTACTTCTTTGCCTCCTTCGAGAATCGCTATCCATACCAGCTGCTATGGAAGAAAGCTGCTGCTGCCCTTCAAATATTGTTACAGCCGGGGATTAAGAAGAAAATCTTCTTCTCATAGTCTTGTGATCCTGGCAACGGCGACAGCAAACGGTGCTGGTAATCATGTTCTCGTCAGTCTTGCAGGAGAGGAAAGGAAGAAGATCAACATACGATCGAAGAGAAGATCGAGAGAAGCTATAAAGGCGGTTACTACGTCTGCTGCTGCGAGCCGCTGCCCCACCGCAGTAATGCTTGTGTCAGAAGCTGCTGACCTAGTAGCCGACGACGTCGTGGGAGGAGGACTTACCGCAGTGTTGGAACTCACGTACAAGGACAGCCTGACCGCGGCGTTGGAATCCGCTTACAAGCAGCCGTCGCTTGAGCTACTGGTTTGTGATCTTCAATCACAGTACACATTATCTCCGTTCAATTCTGCAAGCAGCACCAGGAGCCGCGAGATGTCGTCGGCAAGTACCAATAATGTACATACTCAAGTTCCCAAGAAGAAGCCGCGGACAAAGAAGCAGCAGCCGCTGATCAGCAAAGCTGCTGGTACTCAGATCTCGAACATGACTGCAGCGAAACTGGTTAGAAAACTTGCAGAGAAGAAAAATCTCCCTAGTCAAGAGCCGACTGCAGCTGCAGCTAATGCATTGTTAGAGTCGAAACCTGCGACAATTAGAGGGAAAAGAAAGAAACGGTTGGACTTGGTCAGCAGAGTTGCATTGCGGCAGAAAACATGTACAACAGTAGTGAACAAAACTTCTTCACAGGATTCCAAATTTGGAAATAGTAGAAGTAGTAATAGTAGTTCAGACTATGACGATTTGTGGTCAGACAGATGTGAACAGCTGATCAGCAAGTACACTTCAGCTTTGGACCTTATGGCCGTCTCCTGGGAGAAAGTAGATCATGTCTTGCTTACTGCAGAGGAGGAACGAACCCTTGCATTCCTTATGAGGCCATTGAAGGTGGGTGGATTGCCTTTTTACCTATTCTTCCCTTGAACTTGGATGCTGGGAAGTTGATGCTGCTATTGCATAATATATGTGTAGTAGTGTTTAGCTGCAGATGTGTCTCTGTCTCTAACATGACCTGTTTTGAGTTGTTTTAGGGTATGGTGAATTTGCGAACGAGACTGAGAGAAGAGATGGCTACTGAACCAAATGATGAGGAGGTGGCAAGTGCTGCCAATATGAATCTTCCCACATTCCGACGCCAATTGCTGTTATGTGATGCTGCTAGAAATAAGCTTATTCAGGTACTAAAATCTCTCCATACTTACACTCATGGTTCAGCATTAGTTGACAGCTTTGCAGTCCTGCCTGTCCATTATTGCAACATCCTAAATTACATCTCAATTACATCTATCAACTCTAATGAACTAATGCTGCTCAACAGGAAGGTGTATAACCCTAAATGGAGGAGCTAGCATACCATACTTTCCTGTGCTCCATGATTGATGACATTCAAACTCTACTGACATAATGGGTTCCTGACCCTTGCAGCATAATCTCCGACTGGTGCTCTCTCAAGCACACAAGTATTTCAAAGAAAGTATGAGCCTGTCTGTTGTCGATCTATGTCAGGAAGGCATTTTGGGGCTTATTCATGGTGTTGATAAGTTTGATCCTAGAAAAGGCTACCGGCTTTCCACATATGCTATTTACTGGATCCGCAACTCAATCTTGCGAGCTCAGACAAGGTCTGGGCACTTGTTGCGTACACCCTTCAACATTGCAGCTGTAAGTAAGCTTCCTCTAATTTTTTGTCTCTCTTGCTTTTTTTCCTCTGCTAGCATGTGACCACCCCACCATCCATCCCTCATACCCTACAGTTATCTTGCAATATGACATGTCTGAGATCATTGGCTTCTCTTTTGATACCCACTCCATTCTGCTGCAGCATAAACAAAGTATCAAGCGAACAAGCATGGATTTGCTTATGGAAAAGGAACGGGCTCCCACACATAAAGAGGTCATGGAACGGCTAGGATTAGGTCAAGCACGTTATCGCAATATTCTGCAGACTGGGATAAGGCCAGGCTCCATGCATGCACGATGCAGAATTACAGGAAAAGAGCTAGTAGAGAACTTAGCGGACAAAGAGGACCAGGGTTCTCTGACATGGAAATTCAGTGGAGATGTGGTGTTGCGCTGCGGAATGGATGATGTGGTAATGTTATGAATTATTCCCCTAGCTTTCCTCCTGGTCATCTCCACCTCAGGCTTGGGTTTTAATTGTGTTCATCAAGTGTAAGAGAGTACTAGGTCAATTAGGGCATTTTCTTCCTTTCAGGAACATAGACAGGAAGCATCCTTATGGTATTTCCAGTGAGAAGTGCATAAGAACCCTGTTCTTAGGAGGACAACATCAGTGGGAGAGTTGTGGGCTCTAACACCCTGTAGGCTGAGGAGAAGAGCAAGGAAGCTGCACAATGAGGGACTTGTGTCTGAATAGCTAATTTCCCAGACATGATCCAGAATCTGATGTGGTCCATTGCCCTGGATTGGTTGCAGCTTGATTCTTTGAAACCAAAGGAGAGCTTAGTCCTAAGGCAAAGGTTTGGGCTGGATGGGAAAGGAGAGCGCTCTCTTGAAGAGATTGGGCGGAACCTCAACCTGTCAAGAGAGATGGTGCGAAGGTATGAAATGCGAGCACTCTTAAAAATGAAGCATCCAACGCGAGTGGAGTATCTTCGGGGTTACCTCACCTAACCATTCTCGTATGCTATTTGTACACAAAGTTGCCTGATGTCATTAGTGATTGATTTTAGAAATTGTTGTTTATACACTGCACGTTCTGGGTTAGTTGACAGCAAATTCTCTAGTGATTGTATGAGGGGGGTTAGGTCATCCATGCAAATCTCACTCTGAATGCAAATGAATACCGACAGTTTGCTTCTGTGCATGTAGTCCTCAAATCCGCTGGATTCAAACCACTTTGACAGGGGTTCATACAAAGTCCAGGATTGAAAGAACCTTTCAGAAAGTTTTGTCAGCTGTAATTTTACAAAGTACCAATGTTACATGATCTATAATTTGTCCCTTTGTTGATTTTCTCAAGATTTGCTGCTTTTTGGTCAAATGACCAGCCAAACAGATTTGATCTCATCTTTCCTTGTACAATAGTGCCATTGGCGTTGAGATTTTTTGGCACTGAAATAGGACTTATGTGGTTGGAAGTGTTTGTGTTTGTTTCTAGGCAAAAAGCTAGGGTTGGAATTGTTTTGGTGCCAAAACAGGATTTACATATGAGAGAGGACTTGTGTTTCTAGAGAGAAGTTGGACCATAGTTTCTCTCATGACTGGCATTGTGTGGAATGAATGTGATGAAGTCTTTTGTGGCATATGTAAGTTTCATTGTTTAGGGACTTTGGAAACAATTGGTTTTGACATGTATCCAAAAGCCAATTGACATTGTAGCATTTTTGCTTGTGTTGAATTTTTTGCCCCTTGGCAACAATAAGAAATCCACTGTAACTTTTGCAAAGGATTCTTTTGGAAAAATGGCCCAAAGTCGCCAGAAAAAAATAATCCTAGAAATGCCAGATCTAGAGAAGACTCCAGCATGGTGCCGAAATATAGGTGATACGATTCCTAATTTAAAAAAAACTGTCTTTCATGAAACTTAGTGATTCTTTGAGGGTTTTGAAATACCTGAAACCAAGGGGGTTTTTTATTTTGATCTTTTCTCAAATACCCAGAACTGATTGATTTTTATTAAAAAAAATCAGAATAAGCAGTTATTTACAAAATCAAACAGCTAGGCTTGATCAAACATGTACTTATCACTGAACATTTTTCAACATTTCTCTCATTCCTTAACTAAATTGAGTGATTTTCATGTCATTGGACTTGCAAACTGGAAGGTTACAAATGTTCGTTCAGCCTCAGAAAGTAGTAAAGAAGAAACCCAGAAAACACAGGAGGAAGAGGATGGATGAGTTGATAATTTGCTTCAAAATTTTTGAAAACAAGCAGTTCTTGACGTCTCTCTAGTTCCAGCCTCATATTTTTCTCATTTTGAATTCGTTTTGAGTGATTAAAAACCTGATAGGTGCACCAACTAAGGCTTTACAAAACATCTTTGTATTCTAGAGACAAAGATGTAACAACGATCAAACATTTTAAGCTTGAAATCATTCTGTGTTTTAATTCACTCATCACCTAACACTGAACCCGCTTACACCAAGCACGCCATATCTTTTGTTGGATTGAGCAATTTTTGCATGGATGGAAGCACCAAGTGAAGGGCTACAAATGTTCTTTTAACTTCAGAAGAAGCATAGGAACATTGTATGAGGGATTGGACCTCCTTGGAGTTCTTAAGTGTTCGCTCACCAACCTATCTACCTTAGCACTTTCTCAATTTTCAGTTTTAAATTATTGTAAAAGTTCATACCTATAAAAATTTCTAGTTTTGAGGAGTGTTAGTAGAGTTATCCGTAGAGTAACCCTGTCTTCACCCTGTCTTTGAGCCTCCTTTCACCCCCTATCCCCTCTTTTTAGTGGTATCAGCAAAGTATGAAATGCTGCAACTCATTATGAGATGCGGAAACTCAGCATTTAATGCACAAGGTTCGAAACTAATTATGGTACTTGTACAAGGAGGAGCAGTCAAAATATATGTAGCATCAGTGGAGGCGCTCAGGAAAAAGGAAAGACAGGATGAAACTCAGTTTACCATCAAAATTGATGGTTTTCTGAGTTTCATCTCCAGTTGAATGCTAATGTACTTTTTTACATGGTTTTTTTGAACCTCACCCTGTGTATGACCAAACTCAGGGTTCTGGTGCTGTGTTTGCATTACTTTACGGATAACTCTAGTGTGCACATGGAATCAATCCTTCTTTCCTACAAATTTGCAGCGTGTGTGCTGAGAGGAAGCCCGTGGACACTCGGAATTTCGCAGGAAGAAATCCCACAATCCACCATTCATACATTCCCTGTTTGTCTCATAAAGCCCTCGAGACTCAACGGACGCAAGGGTTGCACAGGAAGACGACGACGAAGAAGGAAACGACCGACACCATCGCCAGAGTTGCACAAGAAATCATCATCATCATCATCATCATCATCATCATCTTCTTCTTCTTCTTCTTCTTTGTGTCCTCAGTTCTTTTTCTCAAGGAGACCTCCATGAGAACATTCCTCTCGCAGTCGACCACACGTTGTTGCTGGATCTAAACTGCTTTTTTTTTCATTCCTACGTCTTGCTGCTGGGGTCCACTTTTGCCGTGTTGGAGCGTTGGAGGAGGAGCGTGGGATGGCCCGAAATACGCGGCGATGATGCCACGCTTTTCTACTCTTCCAACTATTGGGAAGGGTATCCAGCTCCGAGCAAAATCCGCTTGTAAGTATGCCAGTGTTTTCCCAGGAAAGCACGTCACAGTCCAACAAGGAGAACCTTCGAGCGTTGTTGTTGTAGGGAAGAAGAAGAAGTCGTCCGTCCTCCTGCTGCCGCTGCCGCTGCTGGTGAGTATAAATTCTGGTGGAGCTCTTCGTTAGTTCCCATTCACATGTTGCGACAAAGTGCACTTCGAAGTGTGCCAGGATTTCTTCTTCTTCGCTCACCATCTTCTTTTCCTCTTTTTTCTTCGCAAGCACGCCCTACAAACTGCTTGTCTCTGCTCCGGGTTTCTTCTTCTTCTTCTCAGCAAGCCGCTGCCAGCTTGAGAAATTCGAGCTCCGGAACTACTAATACCATGTAAGAAGATACGCTGTGCTCATTTTGTTTGAAGGAAAATTTCAACAACGATTGCATGCATCCTATGGAAAAAAAGGGCTTAGGAAATCTGAAGAGGTTTGAGCATTCTGGATGCAGGGGTTTGAAGCTCATACCAGCCAAGAATCTGCACGTCTCAACTCCCACATGGTGGCTGGAGAGCAGGTTCCATTTCAGGTGCGTTTTATTTTATTTTGGCGCCAATGTTTCAGTTCTTTCTTTTCTGGTTTAATCTTTTGTGTGCTGTTTGTTTGTTGCTTGTTGCTTTTTTCTAAGGAAATCTTAGGATCTAAGGAACACAACAGAATCAAGCATCGTCATTTTCTTTTTGATTGAAATCTAGCATGGATTTATTATGTATGTATGGCTCCTCAAACATTCATGAAATCACTGGGATCCAATCTTGTGATATTCTTTGCAGCTTTGCAGAGTACTACAATCCACAGAATACCGAATTTGGGGTGCTGCGTGTTTTGAATGATGACCTCGTGAAGGTGAGCAGCTAGCTCTCTATGCTATTTGTTTGGTTGCAAACGGACTGCTGAAATTGAAACAGGTTCCTGCTAGCATTCATTCCATGTAACAAGTCTCCAGCTTTCTTCATGCTAATCATCTATTTATCTACCCTTTAAGTAGTGCTGCTGCAGACATCTCTGCATTCTTGAACTCAAATCTGAACTTTTGAGCGTAGTTGAAAAAAGAGTTTGTGTTGTTGCTCTTCTGAAATTTGTACTGTCAGTATGAAGCAATTGTCAGGAAGCAATCTTCAAGACACTGCCCATGAGATTGAAAGATTATGGTAACAGGATGTCTGGAAGTCTGAGATTTCTGGTCTGAATGGATTGAGGTTTTTGAGTGTTTCTTCAACTTTCTGGGCAAGATTGGGCGTGTAAGTTTGAGCTAAGTGGAAGTTCTTTGGTGACAACAGCCAAGAGCTGGATTTGGTACACACTCACACCGTGACATGGAGATTTTTACATATATCATTGATGGGAAGCTCACACACAAAGACAGGTTTTCTTCAAAATCCATCAAACTTCCAGTTCAGTTGAACAGGCCTGCCATAGTTGTATTTGCTTTGTGTACCTCAAAAACTTCTGATGAGCTGAAAGCTAGCATGTTTGTCAGAGATTCCTTGAGATTATGTGTGACTATTTGTATTAACTTCAGATCCTTTTGCTTGTAACTGTGTAGCATTGGGACTGCAGAGACACTTGGGAGGGGATCTGTGCAGTATATGAGTGCTGGGCGTGGCATCAGTCATTCAGAAATGAACAATGGCAACGAAATGTATGTCTGACCTTCTATCTTGAAAGCTGTGACCAGTACTTGAGGATAGATTCTTTGCCAATTTGGCACACTTATTTTCTTTTCAAAGTGATTGTGCTTATTTCATCTCTCATATTAACCTACATTGGAAGTGAATAATTTGCTTGCTTTTGCTGCCATCTGATGATTATCACGGAGTTGGTTGTGGTATGAAAATCAGGTATGTTTAGCATGATGTGGCTGATTGGCTTCTTTCTGTAGGTTGCGGTTTTTACAAATTTGGATCAAACCAAAGAAAAGTGGTCTCCAACCCAACTATGGGTCACGGATTTTTGAGTAAGTTTTCGGTGGCTGGAATGTTTCTCTTGTGCAAGATGTGATCACAGAAGTCTCTTTAGCTCAATTGCAACTATATTTGTAAAATCAAATGTTTATTTGTGCACTGAGTTTCTATTGAAAAGAGTTCAAATGTAGTGCGGTGCCCTGAGATTGAAACCTAAGAGCACAATTTTTTGAAGTGGGTCAAGTGGCTGGTCAATGGTCTAGGCAGTTTTATCAACAGATGGTAACAATTTATGTGTGCAGTGAAAAGGATCGGCACAATCAACTGCAGCATGTGTTGACTAGTTTTGACAAGTATGAAAGCAGCAAAGATTTGGGAGAGGGAGTCATCCCTATACACCAAGATTGCAACATCTATGTATCTGAGCTTGATCCCGGTGTTGAACAAGAATTCATCCTTGCTAAGAATCGCCAAGCCTACCTTGTGTGCATCGAAGGCAGTCTCACAATTAATGACAATACTCATCTTATGGCTCGTGATGCTACAGAGGTAGGAAGGTTGAACCCATAATATGACATTGTGTGTAACACTTTCCATGAAACAATGTAAAGGCAATGTGTTAAACTACAAGTGGTTAGTTGTTCCAGGACTTTCTATAAGTTGAAGGAGTTGCATGATGCTTTTCTGAATACTTTCCTTTTGTGCATTACTTTTGTTTGCAGATCACAGCTGAGAAAGACTTAGACTTTCACTTGAAGTTCACAGCACCTGAGGATACACCTGCTCACTTCCTCATGATTGAGATGTCTTTGGCATAAACATCTGCATTACTACGTACCCAGGATATTGTTGTCAGAGTTAATATGAACTCCATGTTCATAACACATATACACAAACTTGTTTGATGCTGTTGAGGATTTGCTATTGTCATTAGAACTCCCGCACGGCAAGTGGTTGCGGTTATGTTGCAAATAAAAACATATATGAAAGTGATGAAATCAGGCAGGCTGCAAGAGTTTGGTTCTGGTAGAGATTGTGTTTACAAATGCATACTTTACAAGTGTAATTGTAGCTCAGTTAATGTGACTATATGTGTGTTATGGGGACAGCTTTAATTGGCACATTTGGAAGGAGGTTGTTTCTGTCATCTTTCCAAAGCTATTATTCTATTTCTTTTTGGCATTGCATTTTTAAATTCTCTGACACAATTCAATCAAATATCAATCTTTGAAACATAGTGCGCACAAGGGAAAAAAATTGTAATATTCTTTGTGCCCTGTAAGAAGCTTATATGCAAAAAGGTTTACCATATTTCAGCCTAGTGAATGAACATTCATTTTCAAAAGGTCTCCATTTTGTGATGCATGTAAGAAATGTTCAAACCACACGAAAATACATACATTCTATCATGGGTCATTTTTCTTTATTGTGAACTATTTTTTTCATTATATATCATGTACAATTTACCACACTTACATGTGACAATAGACTCTTGAAATGTGAACATGCACAAAATTTCACATATATTCTTTTAAAAAAAACAATTTGAAAGGATCTTTTGCAAAATGAACATTATCTAACGGAAGAGTTACTCAATTTCAAAAGTGTTCAACTTACACCAAAACTTAAAAGTTGGTTGTCATGAATTTTTGAATTGAATTGCCAAACACTCATTTGTGTAAGGTTCCACATCATAAAAAAATGCTACAATGAAGTTATTTAAAAACTCTTGCTTTGTTTGGGTTTGTGTTTATATTCCATTTTCTATCTCATGCTTACTTTGTGGTCATTCGTAAATTCACATATTGGAAACAAAAAAGAAACAAAATGTTTGAAATTAATATAACTAGGAAATTGTCGTATCCCTTTCTTAAAAGCTTGGAAATTGACAAATAGAAACACACAAGCTTGGAAATCAACAAGCTTGGAAAGCTTACAAACACAACTTGAAAATGAAAATCTCAAAAATTAGCACAAAAAATTTGGAATTAGTAGAGCTTGGAAATTGACACACCCCTTATCTAAAAAGCCTGGAAATTGGTAGAGCATCAAAAGATTGGAAATCAACAAACAAACACAATCTTAATCAACCTCCTTACCTCACAACTTCCACATCAAAACCTTAATTAACCTTTCTTGCCACCAATCTCCACCAAACTAAACTAAAGGTTGCACACAAATCAATCCCTCAATTTTTCCACTAATATCCATCAAAGCCTTGAAAGAAGGTTGAAAACCTTAATTGTGCACACACACAAACTTTCGCCCTCCCTTTCCATCAATACTTGGGGTGAAATTCATTTGATCCTTGGTATAGGCGGAAAATTGAATTTCTCCTTGTGTTTTTTCCTTTATAAAAAATCAATCACAATTTTTTTGTATCATGGCCTATTTCACCCAAACTACCCCATTTGGTGTCAAATTATTAGTCTTTTATGGATAACTTTAATATGCAATATATTTCATTTTATTTTTAAATTTATTTTTTCTAATAAAAAAATAATGAACTTTTCAAGTTAATGAATAATAGTTTTCAAATTGGGCCTCCAAAAATTTGAGCAATATACCTCTTCATGCAAGCTAAACCCTAAACCCTAAAATTCATGCCATTTAGGTACTATCTCCCATTTCTGGGTCCTCTTGGTCCACCATTTAAAGTGAATGGACCCAATTTCAATTTTAATCTCTTGGTCGATAAGAGTTTTGCTTGACTTCATATTTTGATTGGTCTCAGTTCTGTTCACTGCTGACTCCAGAGCTAAACTCTTTCCCTTCAACCCCTACTCTCGAAAAGAAAACCAGAAGCTTCAACTTGTATAATGTACATTTAAAAAATACACATGCTTGTAGCTGCAGATTTTTGGACTCAATTTAGTATGCGAAGGCAAAACACACACTTTTCATTGTGAATCAAAGCATTACTAGTGGTAGCAATCTGGTGTACAAAAGAAGGGAGGTTATTTACTAAATAGAGAACCATGACCAAAATTCATTGACTAATTCCAAAGAGATCTCGATATTTTCACATCCCAAAAACCAAAGAACCCACAAAGAGTCTCCAAATATTAAAAGCCTTACTAAGAAAGGGCTTACAAAAGTTAAAACAAAGCCAGAAATTACAGCCTTGGACATTCAAGTTTCCAATCTTAGAATTTATGTTTAGAGCAAACCAATAAATTCTTTCATGACATTTTGAGTTTCCAACCTTGTGCTCCACAATTCTGGTGGCCAGGCTGAAATCAGTGCACAAAACAGAAAGATGAAGAAGCAATCATCAAACTATAGGCGAATTTTTTCCTCAATGCAATGGAACAAATAAACAATAAAAAGTTGGGATGGCAGGATCTCAATCTTCTTTCTTTCTTCATTTCTTCACCATCGTGGCATTACTCAACTGCATTCTGTATATCCTGCACAATCTACCTAAGGAGCTTAAGCTAATCAAGATAAAAAAAGGGAACTTTGAAAAGATCAAAGACATCAATTTGTCCTTGTTGCAGCTTCCAAGAAATCAAAATGGATTCCTGGTCCTTATGAAAGGATTCTGGCTGTAGTGTTCACCATGAATCAACAGTGCCTCTTTCCTTGAGGGCCTCACTGCCAAGTGTTCCAGGGACTTGATTCTGGGTTGGGTTTCTTAGGCTCTCTGATGCTGAAATTTAGGTCCAAAAGGAAGCTAATGAAGTGTCATTCTCTGGATGACTCCATTCTCCCATAGGGTCTGGACCTCCTTCATCTCCAAAGCAAGTGATGCACTGGAGTAATGATCCTACACTTCATTGGAAGTTGCCATGCGAATGTATGAAATACCATTGAGCATCATCCTCCAATCTCTATCCTTCACCTGAGGATCTTCACTTTGTTGAAGAGACCAATAACAAGATAAAGATTCATTCAACGCCAAGCTAGAACCCCCATAACTCCATCTCAGACCTCAGTTCCTTGTTTGTAGAGTGGACAAAAGAAGGGGACTCTTTTGCAATCAATTGTCAAATGGGCGATAATCACCACAAAACAAAGCAAATGGATATAAAAGGACAAGAATTGTGAATTGATTCTGCTCTAGTTCATCTACACCATAAACCTACTATCCAATTTGGACAATTCAATACTGCTGCATGTGTGTTTGACCTTTGCACACCTTAGCAGATCCCAAATGACAACTCTATAAACAAGGTAGAATATTACAAACGCAACAGGAGAATGACCTCACCTGTTCATACCATGGCTACTTGAAGTGCTTGAAGAAGTGAAGACCTGGTCTTTGGCTCATGACATGCACAATGAAAGCCAAGTGTTGACTGTCAGCTGATTGCTGGCATTCTCCTTGCAGCACATTAAGATCTTATGTTTATTATCTGCTCCAAAGAAAACTGCTTCTTGGCACAGCTCTGCGTAATAAAGGAATCCACTTCTGCCAAGCAGTCTCCTCCAGCTGTGCATAAAGCTGCAGCCCACCTTTGGAATTGGACAAAGTTGAACTGTGTCTTTCTCGTAGACTGCCACCTTCAGCACTGTATATAGTCAAAGTGTGAGTCACAGAGTCCTCATCTATGTCCATGCCTGACAAGAAGATGCTGGCTGTTTCCAGACTGCCACCATCTTCTAAAGCTCTAATGGCCCTGTCACTGAGGAGTAGCACTGGTCTCCACAATGTTCTTGGACTCTGGTCCATTCCATTTGTGTACACAAGTGACATAACATCTGTGTGTGCCATGTACCTGGCCACCACCAAACTTGTGAGTGGTTTGGCATCTCTAGATCTTTCACATTCCTTGGACAGGAGGAAGAGGGCAACAATTTCCTACAAACCACGCAGTCTTGAAGCAAAATGCAGCAGAGCATAAGTCTAGACTATCTTCAACCTGTCTGCACTGTGAAAACAGGGCTTCCAAAAGACATACCTCTCTGTTGTGCCTGAAAGAATTTGTTTCTGGAAACGTAGCCGTGAGCTTCGAGTTGAGATCAATGGTGCACAACTCTGCTGCTCATTACCACTGTTATGGGTCTCAGATGCTTCAACTGAGATACTGGATTTGGAGACTGCCCCTGAAGTGCCAATGAGACCCTGTGATGTGTGAGCTACAAGCTGAAGTGCTCCACTTACAGGTCCTGCAACAGCTCCTACCAGCCCCTGCAAACCAAGTTACCTCTTTAGATTACATTTTGGTATACATTTCCAGATGTGTCCAGCTGAAGCACTGTAAAATGCATACCTTTCCCACTCCCAGAAGGAAGTTCGACCGTCCTCCTGTTGCTGCCCTCATAGGTGTAAGAATAATGCCAGAAACTCCTCGAGCTACACCTTGACCTAACCCAATCCATCCTCTAGAAAACCTGTTACCTACTGGAGGAGCTGATGGAACATCAGAGTATGTCAACTCCAGCACTTGAGCGAGAGTCAAAGCAAAGCCAGCAAGTGAGGTAAAAGTCCACACAGAAATATGTCGGACCAGAGAGAATCCCCCTGCACCCAGACCAAATAGAAAACCATGGGGCCCACGCTGGATACCTTGAACTGGTAGCCTGAGTAGATCATTTAACCCTGCCTGTAAGCTTTGGACTAGACCAGTAACATTGAAGAGAATGTCCATAGACCCCAACACACTGGGAGCATTCAAGACACACTGGGTAGCATAGTGCGCTAATAGACCTCGCACCAAAACTACCAATGGAAACTTCACTCCAGTTACACTAAAGGCCGACAACACCACTGGTGCTTGATGGATGTTAACCACAACAGGGCGAGCAATACGCAGAGTCACAAAAAACTCCAAGTCTTGCACCTGAAAGCTTTCCACGTGGAACTGAGGTTCCAATAGGAAGAACTCCCTAAAGTGGTCTGGTGCATCACCAATCTGCCTGCCTGTTTCCTTCATTGCAGAGGATGTGCCTAAACGATCTTGAGTGGCACTGCTACTCAGGCGTCGCCCAAGAGCGAAAGATGCATTGTCAATGTTAACAGTCAAGGGCATCAATGTCACATGTAGCTTTTGGAGCCACAATGGAAAACATGCTTCCATTTCATCTGTTCCTTTATAAAGCTCCAACATCACTCTCAGACCTTGCTTGTCCACAACATTCTTCCATGGCTGCTGCCGTTGAACTACAGATGAAGAAACACCTGTAGTTATTAAAACAGGTAACTCAGATTCTTGCAACTGTATGTCCACCTGTAATAATGCAGCTGTCAGAAGCATCTTGTGCACAGACACACCTGGTACTCCTGGAAGAGCTGACATCTTCAGATGACGAGAAACTCTACATGATAGCTCCTCTATAGTTGCAAAACAGACTTCATCACTTACAGAGGCCGTTTGTCTCTCTCCCCTATGTTGCCTCAACCCAGACAAATCTGGACCCCTCAAAGTTCGAAGGTCATCATCCAGTACTGACAGCCTGAGCTTCTCAATGTCAGCAATGATATTGATGTCAGTGATGTTAGCTACCTTGCTGATGAACTCTGTGGGCAAGACTACTTCAGCTTTCTCCTGAAATGGTGAGATGTGCACAAAAAAGGTGGGTCCCAGCTGCTCCACTCTCATAGACAAAACCACAGACCCATCAAGTGCAGCTTCATACTTCATTGTCTTCTGCAAGGTCACATCCAAAGGCTTTGACCAGACATAACCCATAACCCTAATGCAGATCTCTATTGTCTTGCTTTGCTCCTGCTTGGTGCTAGATAGGAAAAGCTCATCAAGGTTCTCAAATGGGTCATTGTCTTGTGCATCTAGGCCTGTGAGATCACATTCCAGTTTGGCATAGCTCATTACCCTCAAAACTGAGGAGTCATTCTTCCCCCCTTTGACTTCCAGTTGCCACTCTGTGTCATTCAGAATAACAAAGGGAGGCTGAGGGTCTCTATGAATCAGAAGATGAGTTTGCCCATCTACTGACACCAAACTGTAGGTGAGCATCATGATGTGGGCCCTGTTGTTCCCAAGTGAAAACATGACACGACTTTGTTGTGTCATTTTATCCAAGTCAATACAATCTGACCAAATATAGCCAACCCCAAGTGTATGAGAAGAAGGTTCATCATTCTTCTGCAATTCTGGTGTCCCATAATCAATTGGTTCTGACTTTGCACTACCCAACAAAGAAATCCTCTGTTCCAAATGCTGTTCGAATGACTGGCAATCTCCAGTCAGAGCTGAAGATTGAAATCTGTGTACAGGAACCATTGGGTCACGTAATGAAGAGATTAGTAGCCCAATGGTTACTTGAGGTTTAGGACTTGGAGTGCCAGTGTTTACCCACCAAGCTGCCATGGGAGCAAGTTTCGACCTGTCTGGACAGTCCCAAAAGCTGGAGCTGGACAAACCCCTATACCAAAAACGGAGTGAATGGCCAGAGAAATTGGAGACAAGCATCAAAGGGTAGATAGACAGATGACAACACATGCACGCTTCAGTGTCATCTTCAACATTGTACCTGCAAGAGAATCAGTTTTGTCAGGTTTTCAACATGATCAGCACATTTGAGACACAGAAGTTGTGAAGAAAGCACAAAACAACACCTTGGAAATTGAATTCTTTCTTGTCAGAGGTACTCACAAAGTAATTTGAGTCTGAAGAAGAAAACAGAAAGACTGGTTACTTGTCCCCACCATTACTTCTTGAATTGAGTCAGTTTCCACTTCTATGGGCATTGACCACAACCACTCTTTTAATGCATTCTTCTGGTGGTTCTCTATTGTTTGTGCCACACAATCTTCTGCAAAAGTATGCTGAAGTTGGTCCTCAACTGTCATGCCTATACAAACTTTCTTCCCACACTGTTGCCCAGGTAGACCTTGTAAGGAGAATGCTGATTTTTCACCTGAGGATGCCCAGGCAGCAAGAGGTGCTTCAGGTGGCAACCAAGCATCCCTCACAGCCATTGCCAGTGGTAAATAATTATGGAACACTGCCATTGGCACAAAAGATATAAGGATTGTGGGTAGACCATCTCTGTAAAAACTTGTCCTCAATATGCAGCTGAATCCCTGCAACACCCCAAGCCACAGGATTAATCCTGCAACCATCTCATAACAAAGTCATTCCATCACATTTAAAGCCTTGCAAATGATCCCAACCTGAGAGTGTCAGTCCATTAGAATGGCAGTACACAAACAGGAGCTCACCACATGTCCTGTGTTTGGAGAAGAAAATGTCAGAACACTATGAGATCCTACAGGAGGAAGCTCTTGATATGTGATATCAAATCTGGTTCCCACTCGAAAGATGCTTGCAGTCAAGAGTATCGGCCTTGTCTTCAATCTCTCTTCATCTCTTCTTATTTGGGCCAAAACTAGTCCAGCATTGTCCAATGCTTCTCCCACAGAGCTACTCTCTGGGGTGCAATTTGGTGTGCCCCTTCCATCAATCCATGATGTCCCAGGCTCATCTGAAGCTTTTTCAGACTTTGTGATACTGGCCAACACATACTGCCGGCCTGACATAGTGACACTCAGAGGTGTCTCCTCATCATGGTGGAGTTCTTGTGAAACCACATCTGAGCCTTGCAACCCAACTTGAAGATGCAAGGATTGGAACAGGCTGTTTTGCACATAAAAAAGAGGCCAAAGAACCACACTTGACTGCCCTGTGAAATCACCTTCTGATCCTCGATGTTCTAAACATAGGAGTGGTGATGATTGTGGGACCATTCCACCGCTCCTCTTCCACTCTACACATTCATTCTTCAAAAGCAGCTTAATGGAGGAGCATCTTAATTCTTCCAGAGGTGCCCAAGTAGACCAGCCTTTAATGCCTTCAATCAACACACTCATTGTCACTTGTTTCATTGATTGTCTCACCAAAGTTGTCGCAAACATGATCTCCATCCCTGACATTTTTCTTTTGCTTGGGGAAAGCTGTAGAAACAGTTCTCCTTCACTCACAACAGGAGCAGCCCCTTCATTTGACCCACCTGTGAAGTTAGTTCCTGGAATTGAAGTCAAAAGGATATCCAGAAATTTGGTGGGAAACAACCCGCAGATCCGAATCTTTAGCACACTGGAGGTCATATTGGTCAACCGGAAGCTTGATCGGATAACAACTTTTGTACGTCCAGGTTGTGAGCACCGTGTGTCCACCACAACACAAATTGCTGTGGTTGGGTCTAAAAGAAGTCGCCGCTGATAAACACCTTCTTTCTCAATCTCAATTGGGTCACACCACCATTTTTGTGGGTCTGGCACTGTTCTCTCCTTACCATTACTCAGAGTATGATTTGCACCCACTGAAAAACTACGGATCTCGAGCTTCCTCTCAGCTAATGGAGATAGTTTAGGAGGGGAGTGCCAAGCATACTGGTGGCACCCTCCCTGTCTAATTGCAATCAGTTCTTCTGAACCTGTTTGTCGGAAGACCAGATCAATAGGACATGCATTCTCTATGGTAAAGGCAAACTGTCCAAGTTTGTCAACTCCGCTTCGTAGATGCTTGGAGTCCATGCTGCCCTGAGACTCAGAATCAGCAGGCACCAATGTAGAGTCTCCAGGTGATAAAAGATGGCCTATTCGAGAGGACTCTTGCAGGATAGACTTCTGGAGGTGTAAAGTCAGCTTTCCTCTTGTTCGTAACCACAAGCAGTATCCTGGTACAGTGGGAGGGTGACGAACCTCATGTGGTGCCAAGCTTGTGTCACAAGACAGTTGGGATTCTGTTTCATCTTTGGTAGCCATGTTCGCCTTCATATCAGCAGGTGAAATGGAGCAACTACTTAGCTGCAGACTTGTTTCAACGGGTTCCAACAACAACTCCTGTACATGATAGCAGAAAAGATATTTGTAAAAGCCTTTCACTTGTCATAGTCCTATGGCCTCAAACCCAGTTTGCAAGTAGAAGAAACATCAAAACAAACAAGTGGCACAAGCATTCACAAGACATTAAGGAAAAGGGGGAAGAAAAAAAAACAATGAAAAGTCACAAAGACTGAACTCTGTCCTCTTGTCTCAACACAATGAGGGTATGACACTCTCCCACTACTGCATGCATTTGGTAAGTGATCAAAGCAAGACATTGCCCAGAATTTAATCACAACTGTAAGCAGGCAATTCAGGTCATGAAGTTGAGTCCTCAAGCACTCCTTGAAGAGAGTGGGAGAGTCGGAGAATGAAAGCTTGGTGAGTCAAGAAAAATGATGCATACATGAGTATAGGTAGCCATATCAGTGTACTCAGCCAAGAGAACACCTGTGGTTGCAAGAGTCCATAAACCTGAGTTCCAAAAGTGATAACCCACATGAAACTGTGATCCCTGTGCTGCAGCTGCCTCAGTATCATCCCAGCCTTCAACCAAACTAAATCGCACTTCTTCAGCCTTGAAATCCACCAACATAAAAGGAAGTAATGCTGGTATATCACCCAAGGGAGGTTGACCTGTTGTGGTTCTATTGACTTGCAAAAGCTTCAAAATGTTTGTTGCAGGCAGTGGTCGGATCCTGCTTGAGGAAGAGGTTGGGAGACCACTAGGAGGTAGGAACCATGATAGTCGCCATTCTTCTGCAATAATGTTTGAGAAGGGCTCAATCTGATACTTCGGCTCCCCTTCTCTAGCAACCAAAAGAGGGGCAGCATCCACAAACACTCCAGTCACTTGGTCAAAGAAAGAGAGCTGGAAGATGGCAGTTGTGTCAACTGAGAGGCCTGGAACTTCACTGAAGAGCTGCTCACTGATCAACACCTCCCTGATAGACCGTGGGTATGGGTACCTATGCAACAGCACAACAGTTAGTCTTTCAGCAGTTCAGTGTGTAACATATAGGACAAAAGGATTTTAGATGTCAAAGACTGTTATCAAAGACTCCAAGCAATGGAAGCATCAAAACTGGTCTTTACACCATGCTTTAATTTTCTGAAAGGACATCCCTTTGGTGACAGCTTGGTGTTAGATTTGTTGCTTTGCAAGTACAAGGTTCAAAGTTGTAGTTTCTAGGAGGTACCTGCACACTAACCCCTTATAACCAACAACAGTTTCCTCTTTCATCTTCTTCCTCTAAGCTTCATAAGCCCCTAACTTTCACCAGTTCAGAGCCAAAGGTTCTCAGTAGTACTTCCACCAGGGCTATCCCCAACTAATGTAGCACCTAATAGCAGCTCTAGGGTAATGCTGAAACATAGTGCACCCTACCTCCAACAAATCCAACCGCCACTTCCACTGCGGTTCTGATCAGACCCATCACCCCAATTGATCTCCCCCTTTCCCAAATGCTGGTTCTGGCTGCTGGACTTCTGGAACACTCCAGTACGAAGGTCATCCGTTGTGCTCTCTTGTGAAGAAAGGCATTGCCGTAAAGGCCATGTTGCACTCCAACCATCAAGCAATGAGCTCAGGATTGCAAGTGCAATAGACAGTCGTGCCATGCACACACTTAAAGTTAAGCTTTGAGCAGTAAATGATAGCAATATTGGCCCAGGGCATCCAAGAAGTCTCCCAACAACATGTATATCAGATGGTGGAATCAGAATAGCTGGAGCAGCAAATCTTGGTCCTGCCACTGCCATCTTCCATCCTACAAGTGAGACATCAATGTTCTGGACCTTGAGCTTGTTGGGATCTATCACTCCTGGTGTTGAACCATCATGGACTCCCAGATATCTTCGAGCATCAGAACCTGTTGAATTGTCCAAAATGCCAACAAAGTAGTCTGAAGTAAAGACAAGCTCAGCAGTTTCTTGTATGCTAAAAAGTGGGAGCACATGAAGACGGCCAGCACGTGCCACAATACGGAGGTTCCCTGTTACTGGAAGCACATCTACCCCTGCTACAGGCGTCACATGCTTACGCCGCTCCCAAATTACTGTAATAATCTGCCAAACACCACACCCATACGTTAACATACTGAACACAAACCTACCCAAAAATAAGCCAAAAATAGAAGAGAAAGAAATTGGATATTGACCTCCTCAATCACACGTGAATCAATGTACCAATCCAGTGGTGAAAGCTCTATAAGACCAGTTGATAATCCTTGCGTGCCCACACTCCATGTTATTTCAAGAATCGGTGAAGCTTCTGTCCCTTCTTCACACACTCCCCGTTTAATGAGAGGAAAAATATGCACCAAGCTGTCCTCTTGCTTGGTACCTTTCAAAAGATCTTCTCCTTTAGAAAGATCACTGCCTTGTACTCTACTGGTGGACATCTGAAGGTGGATAACTCGTAGCTTTCGCTGGTCTGAAATCTCAGACTGATCCTGTGGCAAGCAAGTTCCAAAACCAAGATTGGAGTTGCTGTGTGAGGGGTTCACCCTCTTTGTTGTGAGTGTGCTCATACTTGCACCTTCAACAGCAATTATAAGCTTTGAGGATTCCTTGCCCACACCTTCCAAGCTCTCTGTCAAGCCATCCCTCCAAAGGCCCAGTCTAACAAAGATCCTGGCAATCTGTAAACTGCTATCCATTTTTATTCTCTGGGCTGAGATAGATTGTGTCTTGTCTTGATTGTGATGCATCTCAGACTGATTATCACAGTCAATAGAATCACATGATGACAAAATCTGAACTGGTCGTATACTGTAGAAATTCTTGGCAAATTCATAGAGCCAAACATAATGATGCCGTGGAATGTCAAGCACAATATCTTTGATGTCCAAAGCCAGCTTCTGTTCATTTACAGTGACAAACAGAAAAGGTCTCAACATGAAAGCAATGACTCATGAAAGATGATGACCAAATGCTCTAAACCTGAAGATGCAAGCATATCTGGCCAAAAACCTGACCTTTGTCTATGAGATCCATCTGCTAAGCTACATACAATCAAAAATCAAATAGAAGAATATCATGCCAGGCACAATGTAAATTTGAAAACAGTGTCTAGGTCTGGTGTAAGAAAACCTTTGAAATAACTTGTGGAGGGAAAGGCTGTTGACTGCTGATGACATCATGAGCTTGTTCAGATAAGCAATAAACTCCAGAGACACAGATAATGCTCTCACCTACATTCCTCATCGCACACATCCTCAGTGAACGACCCTTCTCCTGCATCACAGACGTTAGTTCACAAAACCACTCAACTTCTCTGACCAGACAACTGTGATGCAGGGAGCCAGTTTACAAGATGTTCAAAATGCAGAAGCTAACTAGCCTTAACTTCGCCCACATAGTTATTATACTTGGCGTTCCCCATCTGCATTCAAGTGGCAACATCTTGATTCAGGAAAATGTGACCCAGGGCTTGAACATTCTTTGTAGGAAGACAGGAACTCCGCACCATCCAATAAATGCAAAAAGTAGATACACTCAAACATAAGGGGAGAGTGGCATACCAGAAAAGCACTAAGGTCAATGTACCCTAGTGACAGCTCTATTTGCCTAAGACTCGCATGAAGTGACATATCACAAACTTCAATGCTGCTCAGAGATTGCTCCTGAGGGCTGAGTTCTTCGACTCCTCCCAAAACCAACCCGAGTCTGAGATGTGTGCCAGACACGCATGAAACCATCTGACCATCCCAAACTTGGAATGTCTGTGGAGAGTCACTGCTGCGAAGAGCAATGAGATGGCCCTGCACCTCTTCTACCAGCAGGAAATGGCTCCTTTTCAGTGAGCACACCTTCTTTTCCAAAACTCCTGAATTGGAATCTTCTCTGGAATTGATGGGCTTCTCAAATGAGTCATTCATTTGCTGCAATGCTTGCATCAGCATCAATGTTTGGTTGGTGAGATATAGCTTCACAGTCCTGATTGACAGAGAACTACAGTGTTGTTCACCACTGAAAGCTCGCCTGTCTTCCCCCTCTATGATGGGCTGCTTATCAGACCCATCAAAGACAAGCCCTGGCACCGTTTCATCTTTACCAAAAACATCTACCCTGAAAAATACAAGACATGGGCTCTTAAAATTTGAAGTCAATTTTGCTGAAATGGATGGGCTTAATAAACTAGCAAACAAAACATGAAAGTCAAGACTAGAAAAAAAAGATACTCATATTTCATTGCTAAGAGCCAAACACACAAGCTCACATCAGGATGCAAACTCAAGAAACAAAGAAGCTAAAACAGAATCTCAACTGATTTCTTGAAATTCCAGAAGAGCTTGTGGAACAGAGATGAAAGGAAGAGAGAGAGAGAGAGAGATAGCTCTACCTGCTCCCAAATAGCTGAAGCTCAATGCTGCCAATGTGCACACTAGGACCACCAGTGCTGGCACGATCGGGAAAATGCCCAACTTTAACAGTGATCTTCGACACTTGACCACCTAGCCATACCCCTGCACACCCACCAGTTCTCCATACCTGATGGGTTAAGAATTGTATCACTAAATGATGCGCTCAAGAGCCCATCATTCAGAAATTCAGGTCAAGCAGTGACAATTTCACAGTCTGGGCCAGTGTGTTTCAACTGTGAAGAAGCATATTAGTGGTTCAAATCTATTTCTATTAGTTACTTCATTACCAATCATTTCCAATTACATCAGAAAAACAGCAGTGAACTTAGTTAGATTTGTTCACAATGACCATGCACTTCGACATGAAAAAGGAAAGAATATGCCTGCAATAGACAGCCCTCCTATGCTAAACAACTTCCTAACAACCAACTCACAGGAGAAGAACATGTGTACTCACCCTCAAAAGTTGAAGGAGGAAATACATTCAAACAAAATAATGGCACATGAGCAGCAAGGACTCTTGCAACCACATGGGTATCTATGCCATTGAGGTTGAAGCTCAATCTCTCCATGTCAAGGGTCACCAGCAGACCTGCAAAGCCACAAAGAGATCCCTGGCCTCCCTCTCCACAACAAGCATGTATCGAGAACTGTGGTACCACACTGTGGAATAGCTCCTGAATCAAGTGACATTGATACATTATCCTCTGATGAATGAACCAAATTTTTTGTGTGTCTAAGTGCTTGAATGAGAAAACAAGAGGAAGGAGTTCTACAAAACTCACCAACGCTTGAAGGTAAGAAGGAAACAAACAAAAAACACCAACCAGATTTGGAGTCAGACACAAAGACAGAGATGCAGGAGACTTACCATTGCTTCACATCTTTGGCCTGCAATGATTTCAGCATCCTTGACTGAGATATGTATAGATTTATGGTGGGCATCCTTCTCATCTGAACCTCTTTCCTGAGATGGACGAAAAGAGGCACAAAGAGTACTGGTTTTCAACATGAGCAGTGAGGAGGAGTTGGAGGAATCTGCAGATAATAAAACAAAAGTAAATGTATCTACAGTGAACTGAAAGAATGAAAGGGTGAACAGCAGAAAGACTTTGTCAGTGCTTGGAAGAGGGGCACATATTTCATCTGATGTTCCTGTTATAGTCTTCAACTGGTTTCCAGCTGCTTCAAGTGAATCTAGCACTTTGGATGCTGGCTCTGAAACATTAGGGACTTCCATATGACTGTCTTCACGGGAAGGTGTCCCCTGTGGATTTTCCTTCAGAATGCATCGTATCCAACAAAGCCACTGCTCCATCAAAGCTGGGCAATATTGGACCTGGAATACTCCTATACCTATGTTTACTGATGTATTGCACTGATTCTGCCCTTGAGAAATCCCAGCTTCAGTTGTGTTCTGCCACCAAGTCATATGTACTGCACCCTGGCTTTGAAGGGGCCAATAATCTGCTGTTTCACTATACAAAGATGAGGCTGGAGCAGATGCCAGAAAGTCATGGATGGAGAAATTCCCTGCCAATAAAAAAAGGGTGGACAAATCGCCATCTTTACCAATTCCATGACGTTCTCGATCTCCAATTCCTCCTACTGAAGGGCACAATGATAAAATTGTGTTATCTAATATACAAGTGTCTCTATTGGGTGGTTGCATAAAAGTGAAAGAGTTGAGGCATATGGAAGCAGCCTGCAAGCCCCCTGCATTATAAAACAGGTATACTTCTGGGTTCTCAAAGAATAGTGTTCCAATTAAACCTAAATTGAGTTTGGTCTGGGAAGCCTTGGGAGTAAGCAATGGAGGGGTGGGCAAAGTGACTTGGTCATTTGCAGACAGTGATTTTTCTGTCAAAAGAACAGAAGGGACATCAGACCGACAGTTGATCTTCCCACTCTTGAGTTTACATTGAATAAGCCAGTCCACGTTTGAGTGCATCTGCAGTGTCCCTGATGCAGCACCAAGCTCACGCAATGCAACCTCCTTCATGTCCTCAGCCTCAGACCCCTTTTCTCCAACCTCTTCTTCAGCCAAAAAGTTCCATGCCCACCCAATGATGGAAACACTGGCTGAAGCAACACGACCCACTGGTCCTTTCTCTTGTGGGGTTTCATCACTGTCTGAGTCCACTGCTGAGGAATCAGAATCCCAGCTTTGACTCTCTTGCTTGACAGGAATGTCACTGGTACGCTGAGAGCTCTCCATCTGTTCTATGCTTTTCACTAGGACTTCATTTTCCTTTTCCCTAAATGGGACAACCTCCTGGAGAACTTGTAATTGCCAGTCACTTACTGTTGCATCCCAGGACTCCAATCGCACATCCAAGGAGCAGCGCTGTTGTACAGTTGTTGATAATGACACAAATGCAAATCGAACATCACAAGTAGATGTGCGGATCAAGGGATCTGTCAAAAAAAAGATGTGTCAAAAACACAAAAAAATGAGACCAGGGCAAACTTTGCAAGAACCATAAAGGAGTCTGGAAATTGAAGAGGGGTCCTTGTAGGAAAATGAACAGAACAGGAGCATCTCATTACCTGGCACAGTTGTAGAAACAGAGAAAACAGGGCACAAGAAAATTTTTGAGTGCCAAAACATTAGAAAAAGCAAGGAATCAGAAAAGGGGCAGAGGCACGGATGTGAAGTACATTACCTTGATATGCATCCACCTTCCCATCTGCAGTTAACTTATCCAATGATACTGATATATTCCGCACTACAGCCCTTTTTCTTAAGCCGGCCTCCAGCTCCTGCACAACGTCTAACATGTTACCCTGAGACAAGGGCCACAGAACCCATGAAGGAAGAGAAAAAAATTCAGAAGGCAAAGAGAGGTCAAAAATTTTACTGGGATAGAAGTGGCATGTGAAACACCTAATACATATTTGAAACACAATGTCTCTTGAAGAAAATGTGTGGCCCCATTCCCTGACCTGCATATGTATGCATGTATGTCACCCAAGGATTGTAAATGGAGGCTAGGAGTTTGGAAACCTACCAAAAATGCTTTCTCCCAGTTATTGCCTGCAGAGAAAATCTCTGCAGATTGGCAGGAAGCTGTGAGGACATGGCCACTAAAGAGATACTTGCAAACAATGTTATCCACACGCACAGTTATATTTGACAAAGCTCGTTCAAGCAATGACCCTATCCAGCCTCCATCCACTTCTCCTGCATCTGCAACCACAAGTTGAGTTAAAAGGCTAAACTTCTGAAGCCTTCATACCCAAAACTTTCTGACCAATTCATGATATTAAATCCCTGAGATGGGTCATGCCAAGCTGTTGAACTTTGCATCCTGTGAAAGCTTGGAGTTTGTCTCATGGAATCCAGAACCATGGCCCAAACACAGACAGCCTGAGACTCAGCCTGGACCATTCATCTAAAAATTGAATCATGCCAAGGTGGACACAAATTTAATCAAGCATCTTGTTTGTTTCAGTGAGCAGAGGGCACAGCATGATAACCATTTTTTCACAACACCGTTCATCCGGCTCCAATTTTTTAAAAGCCAGAAGTGGCTCTCCATCTGAGATCCTACTGTCTACATCCACTACTTCTTCATCCCCATGAACATGATGTGGGCAATCCAATATCAAATGCCACTTGCCATCTACCTCATGTACACAGCACTTGGACTGTGTTAATATCCACAAACTCACCATGATGAGGTACTTTTATTCCAACAAGCAAAAGTCAAGAAACAGACAAACTTGGAGATGAACCAAAAAGAAAAGATCTGCAAAACTGGTAATCTAGTTCGCTTAAGAGATAAAAGGTCAGATTCCACTGAAAACCTGGTTGAGGATTTGGGGTGCGGCCATTGGCTGCATTGGCATTATGAGAGCTTGTTGAGGATGGGGATGAATATGACTGTTTCCCTTGTGCAAAAACACATTCAACTGTGTCAAGCACCACCTCTATAGGATTAGTGGCCAGCTTTGTCCATGGAATTTTGATGTGCAGTTTGCGGGCAAATGCCCTCACAGTCGAGCATGGCAAATCTTTCACAATCTCTGCAACCATGTCCCAAATCCCCACACATTGAAACCTTCATAAAAACCATTCTCTTCCCTCTGAACTACCAAATAGAATAAGTCATGATCATGTGAGGGTCCAGACAATATTCTGCTCAAGAGCCATAACAGAAAATGAGGTCTTCCAGATAAAATCAAGCATGGAAGGAATCCATACCTTCCAAATTCAGCTCAAAATTACGGAACACCACTGATCCACCAGAAACTGAAACCTGAAGATCCGACGCAGCAGCCCCTTCTGCATCCTTGATATATTTCCTTGCAAATCTGAGCACGATCTAATTCACAATTCCAAAATCATCACAAGATTACTTGCCATCATCTTAAGATTCCACAAGGATTGCAATCAGTCAACGTAAAATTCACCAACACAACAGGCAGTCACCCTCCTAGTTATCATCAGATCATTAAATTCAAATGCACTTCCACTCAACTCAAATCTGGTCAGAAGGGCAACTAATGCTCACATTTGATTCCACCTTCAGAAACATGATTGGATTAATATAGAAGAGATATGAAACCACATTGACTGTACACAACCATAGCTCACAATATTGCGCACACTCTTCAAGAAAATCTCAAATGAAAAACCTCCTAACAACCAAATGAAGTATTTTCGTAGCAACATCTAATCCCACACTTTGTGCAGTCCAAAAACTTCAATCGTTCTGAGATCACCAAAACATTCCATCTACAGACATTTATAGTGAATCAGCTGCTGAGAGAAACTTCAGAAGAACTAAACAGGTGGGATTGCCAAGCACTATAGCCATTATTGACTTCAGATTTTTCCCTCAAATTAGGTCACAGAGTGCTGAAAAAACACCAATTATATGTAGTATCATAAACATGGCTACTACACTTCAACAAGCAGCGGCAGCAACTGCCTTGCAGCACTCTCCTCAAATTTCCTCATGCTGCACTGGTGATAGGAAAATGCAACCAGAGATTTGGGTCGGTCACACAAACCCTAATTCAGATTTGGTTAGGTAGCATAAACCCTAATACAGATTTGGGTAGGTCACACAAACCCTAATTCACATTTGAGTAGGTGACAAAAACCCTAATCCGGATTCAGAATGCAAGTTTTCCATCTGAGGTTACTGGACTGGTAGAGTCAGAGATGCTGGTAAGGCAAAGAATCCTCCACTAATGCCGAGCATAAGATATGCTTGATCAGGCTTATTGATGGGAAGTGGGTGGTGGGGGAATACCGGAGTGAGAATGAAGCGCTCGACACTGCCTATCATATTGACAACACCTCTGTCAAGCTCCTTCCTTCCAAGCGGAGCTTGAATCTGCACCTCAAGTAGATTTCGTTTTCTTTTTTTTCCCGACGATTAGTCTTCTATTTTCTCGATGAAGCTGTCTGAACTCGGGAGTTTCGTGAGCACTTTTCTTCATCCTTCTTCGAATTCAAAATCCGGTAATTGTAGAATCATTGTTTGCATTCTACACCCAGATCACACCTACTAGGTAACTTGATCCCTTTTTTCTCTCTCTCTTTCAAAAACCCCAGACACGTCTAAATTCACAACCCTAGAACACCCAACAGGTACACACCTACTTTGAAGCTCTACGAACCATCCCAACCACAACCCTAGAACCCTCCTCCTCCTCTTCCTCTTCCACCACAATCCTCATACTAACAGGCCTTGATCGGAGTCCCATTGGAAATCGCAAAAGACGACGCACTCTCCAAACCCATCAAAAAAGATCCTGCACAGCCAGAGACGTCCATATGGAAGCAGAAGAAGAAGAAGAAGAAGAAGAAGAAGTCCTCCATCTCTCCGCAGTTCTCCCCCAGACTCTGGCTATGGCGGAAATGGAACCATCCGGCCAACAACAACAACTCTTCAGCTGAACTCTAGAAGAACTTGTACCCAAAAAAAAAAAAACCCTGACTAACTACGATCAATGATTCTCCACCCACACACTAGAATCCCACATGGACGAGAGGTTCCAGAAGGCAGACGAAAGAAAACACGAGAGAAAGAGAGAGAGAGAGCGGCTATGGCGTGTGTGAGGAAACGAGCGAGCGAGAGAGAGAGAGAGAGAGAGAGAGAGAATATTCGTGTATGGGAAGGCTGCTCAATAAGAATATTCCTCATGCAAAGACTTATTTATTAGGGCAAAATCTGGGCCTAACCGTTCGTTGAACACACCAGACTGGGGCGGGTATCAGAAATTGCACCGAAGGCTCATCGGGTATCAATCCGGTTATCAAAAATCAAATACTGGATTTTGGTATATATATCTAATATATTAATTCAGCAAGTATGTTTGTCTGTCAGTCAGTCTGTGACGGTGGGCCAGCACGGGCGGGCTGGGCACGGGAGAGGTTCAGGTTCATCCACAACAAGTTCAGGCATCTAGTGGATGGATGGTGCGCTGGTGGGTGCTGAATCACTCTGGCCCAATGTGATCCGATGGAAACCGGTGTTTAGGCATCCAGTGGATGGATGGATGGATGGTGCGTCGGCGGGTGCTGAATCACTCTGGCCTAGTGTGATCTGATGGAAACCGGTGTTTAGCAGCAATTGGAAAAATATAAAGAACCG
>Ga0116231_10004233_pt1 | contig 29154 bp, 15 predicted proteins | sample S1TSphgellanicum_2_FD_89695 | JGI IMG/M metagenome (GOLD analysis project Ga0116231, IMG submission 89695) | Host-associated microbial communities from peat moss isolated from Minnesota, USA - S1T2_Fd - Sphagnum magellanicum MG | ecosystem: Host-associated > Plants > Peat moss > Unclassified...
GACATCCATTGCCATTATTATTATGGCAAATGCAAGCCTTGAAATTGCCAATATCTAATAAAAGTGTGCTTAACGGCTGCTTGCTCTGGCATCCATTGAACTATAATAAAAAATTATGGCAATGTAAAAAGCATTGAAAATTTCCAATATTTTAAAATAAAATTTCAAAAAAATTAAAAAAAAGCCCAACCCAACTCTTTCAGTTGTTGAGAAAGAGACAGGATGAGTGTACCTAAGTCCAAAAACCCCAAATTAAAAAATAAAAATAAAAATTTATAACACTAATCTATATTATTCTTCACCACACCGCATTTGTATTCCACTCTTTCTCCGGCCCGTCAGAGTAAACAGACCATGATGGGACAGATGGATGATGAGACAGATGGATGAAATGATGCTTCACGATGTCCTTTACTATATGTAATGTGTGTGTTTCACATTGTTGCACAGGGTAAATTATGGAAGTAGTAAGCCAAGATAACAACCTTGCTTGAAATCAAGGGGTCTTGAGATCAAACCCAGCTGGCCCACATATGCCCATAAAATATAATATTATCTAACACTGGTGTAATAAGACCCTGACTGAACTGAAAATTGGGTTATTGTTATTGCAATGCATATGGGTGTGGTATTGCGAAATTCTTCATCAAAAAGATTCTAAGGCATGGGAACAAAGTAATCAAATCTCATCCACCATCTTCTGTCCAAAAGATGACCAACTGGGTTTGTTGCCATTTTGCTTGCCCCTGGCTTCCTTCTGGAGGTGACTAGTAGTTGCAGGCCACAGGTGTTGGGGCAGGAAAACACTAGGTACTGACACTGTTCAGAACTTTCCCCCAGGTGGAGGAGCAAACACTAAACGAGCGCCACGAATGAAATGCAGCAGCTCGGCCTCTGAAGCAAAAAACACTTCACAAGCAGCTTTTATCTTAATACACCAGGCAATCTACAAGTCAAATCAAAATGGGACCATTTCTTTTGGTGATGGTCCTTCCTTCCTTCCTTCCTTCCTTCCTTCCCCCAGAAAGCACTATGAAGCAAAAAATGAGTCCCCACAATTCACAAGCATTTGTGCCACACACCAGAGACCGTTGTTACATATTAACAAAGCTCACATAGCAATCAATATAGGAAACAGCCCAAAAATTGGTCCATATTGTATATACTTCCTGTGCTGTCAACAAATGTCATTAACCACTGTACTGGCAGAGAGAAACTAAACAAAAATTGTCTATAATAAGGTTTGCCAAACAAATGTTGTGTCAGTTCCAGTTAAACCAGAACAAACTACAACAAGAATGGATGGATGCCATCATAACCTTGTGATATCACTTACAAAGAAAGCATCAGACCTTCACATTCATCATGGATGGCACTGACTAGCTGCCTGCCATTAGTCCCCTTGCTGACTTCATTACCTTCCAACGGTGGGTGTAGATAAAGTATATTCCTCTCTATTCAAAACTAAGGGAAACAAAAATTAGCATCCTGAGTTTCTCCCTCATTTTTGGAATTGATGGGTCACAGACTAACTACCCAAAACGTAACCAAGTCTCTTTCTCGGTGAAATCTCTGTACCATGGAAATGCCCTCGCTCTATTCACTGCTTTTCAAATTATGTTCAGTTGAAGAGCCTATTTGGTTGCCTTGTTCTTGGCAGGAACTTCCGTTTTCCAGAGAAGCAGCAACATTTTGGCTAGATCGGTTATATTTCATGTGGCTCTTTACCAGCTGGCCTGCTGCCAGTGCTGACATAAGAGAAATCTCACCAGCTAGTACAGAACCTGCCACTATCCTTGCCAGTGTCTGTGAGTTTCTGCCTGGTGACTCTAAATTTGCACCCTTCACCCCGAGTAGATTCAGGCATGCTGCTTGTGATGCTAACTGTGTGCCTCCACCAATTGTCCCCACCTGCAAGCAGAGAACATGCTTATTCTGATTAGAGATTAACAAACAAACTCAGGAACTAAGGGGTTGTATCAGTTAATCTGTCGACTGGGTTCAAATGGAATGTTCTGCAAAAAGCGAGAGATAAGTGGCACATAATAAACATCCTCTGCAAGTCACATCAATGACTAATTGTCATCACATGCTCACCTCAATAGATGGCATGGTTACAGAGACATGCAGATCCTGTCCCCCATTTACAGGTTCCATCATTGTAATACAATGCGAGCTTTCAACATTTTGAGCAGGGTCTTGGCCAGTTGCAATAAAGATAGCAGAGACAATGTTGGAAGCATGTGCATTGAAACCTCCAAGGGAACCAGCCAGGGCAGAGCCAGCAAGATTCTTGACCATATTGAGCTCTGCCAATGCAGACACTGAAGTCTTCAAAACCTTGGAAATGATCTCCCCCTTCAGTACTGCCTCACATACAACAGACTTGCCCCGACCTTCCACCCAATTCACTGCTGTTGCTTTTTTGTCAGCACAGAAGTTGCCTGCACAGCATGCAAGCATTTCATTCAGGAAAATCAACCAGATGCAAGAGGGGTTCTGCATTGAAAGGCAGGACAGGAATAGTTGAAAGAACACAAATTGGAAGTGGAATCCAAAATAATCATCTTCTCTAGAATGAAGTTCCATGGAGCCCATGTGCCCACATTTTTGCAAGAGTTATTTTGACCACTTACCAGAGATACTGATGGACTCCATATCAGGGAAAACATGCTTGAGGTAGCTCAGAACATTCTGAACACCTTTTGAAACCATGTTCATTCCCATTGCATCACCAGTTGAGCTGGTGAACCGTAAATATGCATTGCGTCCAGCCAAGGCACAGAACATGTCTTGCAAGCGAGCAAATCGACTGGTCCTGCACACCAGGAATACCGCTGTTCAAGCCATTTGGAAGACATCAATATAAGAAACTAAAGCAGGGCCTCCAAGCAAAACACCATCAGGTGAAGTGTATGAGTTCTTTACTGCAAAGTATGACAACCATGCTTAGTACCTGATGGATACCAATTCACTGACAATCTGAAGGAGAAATATGCTACCGGATCTGAAGCTGACATGATGCAGAGAGCCTCATCCCAAAGGCTCTGGGGTACATACTGCCTGGTCTGATAGGTGGGGATATATATGGTTAGATGAGGAAGCAGGTGCACATATTCTCCCAAGAGATACGGCTCCTAATCCCCCTACCTGTTGAAGATGACTGAGAGATTCTCAAAGTTGTTTGCATCTTCAAGGTAGAACTTAAGTTCAGCTGCACGTTTAGCTGTTGCAAATCGCACAACAGGTGCTCTTGTCATGCTGTCCTTCAGAACCATGCTGGTGGCTCCACCAGACTGATAGATTGCCTTGCATCCTCGATTGGTGCTTGCCACAAGACACCCTTCTGTGGTAGCCATTGGCACTGTGAACTCAAATCCGTCAAGCAGGAGGGGGCCAGCCACTCCAACTGGAATCTGAACATACCCAACAACCATCTCACAGCATTGTCCAAGGATTGAAGCATAATCAATGCCTGTAATTGGGAGGCCTTCCAAAGATCTACCAGTTGTCAATTCCACAGCTCGCCGTCTAACAGAAGCTGCACGTCCACAGTCTACTAATACAGTTTCCAGAGAATAAGAAGGAACTGCTCCCTCTCTGATTGCCGATGCAATGTCTTCGTCAGTGTGTTCACCAAGAGTCTTTCCACTAAGCAGCTGCATTGGAGGAGGAGGCGTTGGAATTGTGGGGGTCTGAGCTCTCCTGTTGCTGCAGCTCCTCCTCCTAGGAATATTTCCTCTACTCACATGATCGTCGTCATCTAGATCCCAAGGGCCATCATCATCACCGCTTTTGCTGATGTAAGTCTGCACGTAATCAATGCCAAAGAACCCTATCAAGTAGATGAAGGAAGCCAGCTGCGCTATCAGGGCTGCAATTTCTCCCAAGTTGAGCATGTGGAGAGGCGTCGAGGTCGTAATCTTGTCCCGCCATCGCCGCATCAAGTAATACGAAGCAGAGAAGAAGAGAACCATGAAGATCCTGTTTGTTAAACTGACAGGCAGTGGCAAGGCATCCGACGCCAGAGGCTTAGGCCAGTCTCTTTGCGTCTTCAGCTGCTGCTGCGGCCGCCTTGGTGAGACAGACGTCCGTCTACGGCCATCGGTTTTCATGATCTCGCCGCTCGAAAGAATGCGAGCCTCCAGGGACCGAAAGTCTCGCAAATCCGTCTTGCTACTGCCTTCCTACCACACCAGAAAAAACAGACTCTGGCTTCAAACACTCCGTGGACAGCAACAAATGTTCTTATCACTCTCCTTGTATCCCTGAGCCACCTGAGATAACAGCCCGGACACTGCTATCAAACAACCTTGAGAAACACACGAGAGGACCACGATGACAACGACGACGATGGCGACGACGCACGAGGACAAAACTCAATCTCTAAGGAAACGGATCTTTGAACCGCGTCGCTCAATAGGCTTGCAAGCTTCCAAAGAAACATCACGAACACAAACCTGTGAAGCCGCTCTTATTACTCTCACAGCAACAACAGTGCACAAAATGCACAGTTCCAGATATTAAATGCCTACGTACATACATGCAATGCACGCAGATCCAATAACAATGTGATGTCGACAGGTGTTTTTTTCCGCCGCTTAAGGACTTGGTGGTGACAGGAGAAGAAGAACAATAAGAAGAAGAAGAAACAAGACCAGTCTCGCTGCCACCAGAACCTGAAAGCAAGCAGCAGCAGAGGTGGGCCACAGTTTGTGAAAGGAAATAAAAGTTCGGCAACGAAGTACTTACATACTTGCGCAGCCTGCGACAGCAGCAGACATGGAAACAGTGGCCAAGAAGAAGAAGAAGAAGAAGAAGGCCCCGAGTACGAGGCGACGCCCGAGGAGAAGAAGGCCCGAGGACGAGGCCCGAGAAGGGTCCGGGATCCACAAGAGCTCGCCAACCTTCCGGACAAGAAGCAGCTGGAACACGAGAGTCAGAAGAGAGAGAGGGGGGAAGGCAATGCAGGCAGGCAGGCCTACCACTTGTAACACCCTGTGTGGCTCAGCCACGGACTGGTGGTACCGGACAGTGCCCAAGTGGACCCAACCCAAGTGGACCTACTCTACTAGCGTTTTCTCTGAAATTCCTTTTTGGTTTTGTGTGCTCCAAAATGCAGCAGCAGGTAACCCGTGGTTTGAACTAACCATGCCCACGAAACACGTACCACATCACTGACGGATGAATGTATGGATGGATGGATGGGTGGATGGATAGATAGATGGATGACTGATGATGTCCAATAGCAGTGTCCCAGCATATATGGAATCTGGATGATTGGATTTCTGGATGAAGGATCCACTAGTAGTGTACTCTGTGGAATGATCAAATTCCTGCCCATTATGTTGGGTAATCATGCGCCAGGTGAGCCTGTTAGAATGGATGAATGAATCGATGAATGGATGATGATGGTCAATAGTGGTGTCCCAGCATAGATGGATGGATGGATGGATGGATGGATTTTTGAATGGATGATCCAGTAGTAGCATACTATGGAATGGTCAAGTTCCTGGCCATTATGTTGGGTAAAATGTGCCCAGCTGAGCCTGTTAGAATGGATGGATGATGGTAAATAGCAGCATCCCAGCATGGATGGATGGATGGATGGATGGATTTCTTGATGGATGACTCAGTAGTAGCATTCTATGGAATGGTCAAGTTCCTGGCCATTATGTTGGGTAAAATGTGCCCAGCTGAGCCTGTTAGAATGGATGGATGATGGTCAATAGCAGCATCCCAGCATGGATGGATGGATGGATTTCTTGATGGATGACTCAGTAGTAGCATTCTATGGAATGGTCAAGTTCCTGCCCATTGTGTTGGGTAAGGTGTCTGATGAGCTTGTGAGGGTGAGCTTGACAACTATGCACCCAACCGTAATGGGCACCGGTGAGACCGACCATTCCATGATATAAACATCTGGGGTGGTAGATTCAACAAAAGAAAATTCACTCGTGTTCAACACAGATTCTGGTCATTGTTCCAAGTGTATGATCATCAACAGAAGATTATGTCATGTAATGTGGTCAAGAAAATGACATAATCTGCCACCCCTAGACACCTGCACCAATGAAATCTGTACCAACTAGCAATGCACCCACCACATGATTATGGGATGAATGCATGGATGGATGGATGGATGGAACCGCACCTCTATGAGACTAGAATTTTGAAGTTTGCTTCCTGTTTTTGTGTTTTCCTTTAATTGGCGAATTTTGGCAACCTGGCCAAGAATTTTTTTTTTAATAATAATAATAAATAAATGGTATTACGATAATTAATATTGATTTACAAGAAGGTATGGTCATTAAGGTTATATAATATATACATTTACACACCCCAAAGCATTTACACATGGTTAGTGTAAATGTAAACGATTAACATTTAAGGTGGAACAACTCATGAGTTAACATTTAAGTGTTCAAAGCAAGTCAGATCCTACGGGAGGGCTCCATTGTTTTTAATGTCCAAGCAAAATTTTAATCTCTCCTATTGGCACATTTAGTGCACTAAAAATCATCAAAAACGGATTAGACTCCATTGTTTTTAATGTCCAAGCAAAACTTGAACCCCTCCTATTGGCACATTTAGTGCACTAAAAATCATCAAAAATGGATTAGATTCCATTGTTTTTAATGTTCAAGCAAAATTTGAACCCCTCCTATTGGCACATTTAGTGCACTAAAAATCATCAAAAACGGATTAGAATTGAGAAAGTTGTAGCCCTTCAAAAGTAGAGGGGGATCAAAAACTCTAAAAAAACAAACCACCAAACACTACAAAGCCTAAACTCAATCACCCAAAAATTCTTTATATGTTGCTCTGTTGCTATTTATAGTTGACAGATGATTTGTAGAACTAAAGGTGGCACTCTTATGGCATTTTAAACTGTTTAAAATGAACAAGAAATGAGAAAGTCAAAACTTTGAAAGTAGGAGGGGTCCAAAGAAAAGAAGGAAAAAAAAAGGAAAAAACACGTGTTTTGTGAATGGAAAAAACTTACTTTTCTTCTTGTTATTTTTTCATTACTCCTTTTCATTTGCACTTCAAAGATGGTTTCTAGAACTTGAAGTAGTGCTCCCATAACATTTTAAATCACTCAAAATAAAGCACAAATGATGAAGTTTTTAAAAAATGATCAATGATAGGGTAGTGATTGATGAACAGTTCTACCCTACATAGGATTTATGTTGCTTTGTTGCTATTTATAGTTGATAGATGATTTGTAGAACTAAAGGTGGCACTCTTATGGCATTTTAAATTGTTTAAAATGAACAAGAAATGAGAAAGTCAAAAGCTTTGAAAGTAGGAGGGGTCCAAAGAGAAGAAAAAAAGGGAAAAAACACGTGTTTTGTGAATTGAAAAAGTTTACTTTTCTTCTTGTTATTTTTTCATTACTCCTTTTCATTTGCATTTCAAAGATGATTTTTGGAGCTTGAAGTAGTGCTCCCATAACATTTTAAATCACTCAAAATAAAGCACAAATGATGAAGTTTTTTAAAAAATGATCAATTGATAGGGTAGCGATTGATGAGCAGTTCTACCCTACATAGGATTTATACAACTATTGACACTTACACACTCAATACTAGTTTCAACTTTTGTAGGATTTACACATCATTTATACAATTATTAACACTTACACACTCAACACTAGTTTCAACTTTTGATGATGAATTTCAATTTGAGGTCCTATTAAGTGCCTCTATGATACAACAAGATTCATGATCATGAGAGGATTCTAAGCAACACCAAATTTTTGTTATAAAACACACAATGCCCTATCTTTGGCCAAAGTTTTATTCATATTCTTTTTTGGAAGCCTTTTTTCCCCTCCATTCCTATTTTTGTTGTCAAATCTTGTGACTTTTGAAACCTCAAAGCTTTTGTGTAGGGCATTGCCAAAATAAGGGTCCACATGAAGCGAAGCCAAGACAAGCCCAATTTTGATAATGCACATGGTTGAAAACATTACATGGCATAAAAACCAACAAATTTCTTTTTCTTAAAAATCTTATGATACTTGACAAGTATAATGGGAAAAATGACCCAAGGCATTTTGGAAAATAGAATGCTCAAAGATGTGAACATTTTGTTTTTCAAAATGCCATATGATTTCTTACACTTTGTACACATTCCTCCAAATACACTAAGTATTTGGGCAAAGGTTTTTATGTGTATGTATAGAAGAATCTTGTGACTTTTGAAATGCTAGAACTTTCATTTATGTGTAGTGAACAAGAAAGAGAGTCTTTGTGATGGTAGGAGCCTATGGTAAGTTGAAGCTATTTAGAAGGTTTTATATCATTGTTACAATGGGGCATGATTCTCTTGCAAATGGCACAAGTCCAATACAACATACAAACTCCTCAGCAACTTTGATTTATAGAGTGAATTAACATGTTTATGTTAGACATGTCGTAAAGTTTTTAAAAAAAAGGGGCATAGTTTGAAATTTTCAAATAGGTAATATGTCAATGGGCAACCCATAGGTGTGTAACACTGAGATGGGTTATTAAGGGTAAAAGTAATAATAAGACTTAATGGTAGAAGGATGGGCAAATATATAAATAAGTAAGTCAACTAAAGGGTCTTATCTTGAGGACTTTTGACTAGGGACATAAACTTGGATTCATGTATAATTTAATTAATTATTTTGGGTTAAGTACAATTGAAAATGAATTATATCAACTTGATTAATTCATAATTTAATCATTTAATCATTTAATCATTTAATCATTTTTTAATAAGAAAAATGATAATTTTAGAAAGATAATATGTGGAATAATACTATTGGGTTGTTATCAATGAATGAGAATGTTAAAAAGATGTGAATGAATGGGTCAATAATCAATCCATTTTTCCTTGTAAGTTTATAGGGGTTGTGGGTGAAGCTTTTGGCTCATATTCTTTTTCAATAATTTCATGTTGTTACTTTGTGTCAAGTCTTAAAATAGTTAAGCTTTTTGTGTAACAAACTTATGCTACAATAAATTTATTAATTATCAAAATATTCATAAGAACAAATGTGCATCATTTTTAGTGAATGATCCCCATAAAAAAAATTCTTTAGGTGTGTATGATGAGCTTCCCAATGGATGTAAACCACATAAGGACCAAGTTTTAAATGTGTGGGTGATCCTAACCCAAAAAAATGTAACTTTTATTTCTTGTATTGTTCAAATGTTTTGTATGGTGTGTGAATGCCATGTGAGACTTTAGTTGTGCAAGCTACTTATGTGATTATAGGGACTTAATTCAAAATTAACTTTAAGAGGTTCAAATTCTTCTTAAGTTATAGGTGCAACGAACAAGCCTTGTTCATTCCCTAGTGCAAAGGTTGGTAATAAGTCATATAATAATTTTAAAACATCATAAATAAATTAACATGCAAGGGCTATTTCTACCACTTGAAAAGGCTTTAAAACCTTGTTGAATGAATAAGTAAAAACATTATGAACTAGAGAACCAACTATCCAAAGCTCCTTTTCTCACACCTTCACGATTATGTTGTTTTTCCCAACTCCTTTTGTTTCCTTCAAGTTGCCAAGAGGAAAAAGAAAAAGAAAAAATTTCATTGTTCATTCATAGCTTCATGGTGAAGCTACCCAAATCCTAGAGTAATAGGTTTTGAAAATCCAAATTAAGTAGCTAAAGTTTACAATATACACCCAAACTTATCATAAAAAGTCTCCTCCTACTCAAAACCAAAATTAACCCAACTAGGTTACTTAGGTTCCAAAACTAAAAGGATTGCTCCATAATATAAAAAATATAAAGCCTAAATAGTTAGCTTGGATAGATAGCTAAGATAAAATACCTAATACATGCCTCATGTATGTATGATACATGTGCTTAACAATGATAATTTTATTTTTTTCATTTTCCACAAAGAATGATTATGCTATGTATTTAAAAAAGTGACAACAAAGCAAAAGGGAGAAGGGATAAATCTCATCAACAAAATTAAATCAAATAATTTTTGTTGGTTTTATGGGTTGTAATTGGAATTGAAGTCACTCCTAACCACTTATAATCACCACTAGGGTCCCAATTACAACTCATAACCTCATTCCAAATAACAAATTATTTCATACATTTATTTTTTGGTGTTAAGTCATGAACCTTCAACTTGTTTACGGTAAATTTTCATGTGGTTCACCCATTCACTTCATCCAACACCAATAATAAAGGAATAAATGAAAATATATTAAAAATTATTTGTACATCATTCTAGTTTTTTCCAACACATCAACATGTATTGTCAATTATTCTTTGGCCTTTAGACCTTTTGAACACTTGACAATGCAAGAGTTTGTCATTGGTAGTAGCCCATTATTTAATTGACACGTGCCAATAAGGAAGAAAAAAATAGTGATGAACTATGAAATTTAGTGGGTAACTAGAACACCAAAAAATCTCTTAAAAAATAATTGGTGAATAGATGATAGTAGTGACACAAAAATGACACATAGTTCATTATTTATTGAATAATAATTGAATAGTGAGCCACATGAAAACTAACACAGGGCAGTTCGATTGATAAAATTGTATCCAAGTTTACTCTTCCAAAAGACAATTTCAAATAGTATTTGCAAAAACATCATTTATGATTTATAGCCTTTCAACTGATTTTTGTTAAGAACACACATTGGCATCCATATTTGCTTTTTAGTTTTCTTTGCTTTTATCTTTCAAAGTTTACTTTTCTTTCTTTCCAAACTTCTTCTTTTCTATGCTTTCCTTTATCTCTCAAATTAAGCTTGAGGTTTACAACCAAGTTTACAAGATGTTCACATAGTTTTAACAATTATAGATGTAAAAAAATTCATCAACAAAACTATAAGCTTGATATTCTCCCAAGAAGTTGATATATTTAATTATAAAATGTTTGGTTTGTTTATTGGTTGCTTATTGTAGAATTTAAAAAGTTATTAAACAGTTAAGGTTATGGTCTCACATTAGTGGTAACTAGGTTCATTTGAGATCGGGGTTCCATAAGGACTTAAGGACTATTTTCCACTAATTTGTATAAATAAAGTTTAAACATGACAACTTTAAATGAGAAAATAATATTTTTTTTAAAAATAAAAATAATTCATATGATGGTCATGATTTTTCACATCTCTATATTGTTGTGCATCAAATACCTTTGTTCAAAACCATAAATGCAAAAATGTTTAAATAAGCTTCTATGGACAAGCTTATATTTATTTTGAATGAATATTTCTTACATATGTGACCTACATTTGGGGTTTAAAAATTTTAACCTAATGAACACAAGTAATCAACCATTTGCAAAGGAGATTTGATAAGCAACTTTGTTGGATAAATTCATCATAGTCATTTTCCTTGTAGCTTTTTTAAATGAATTTTGTGGGGCCTTCAAAATTTTCATGTGGTTTATAATTTAATCAAATGCAGCTTATGAACATTATTAAACATAGATGTAAGCATTGATTATCTAGTAAAAAAATTGAACTCAATTAAATTAGTTACATGGTACACTCATTTTGATTCCTTAAAAAGAAATTGCAATTAAAACAACTTATATAATTATTGCAAAGGACTCAAAAGGAAATTTACATAATTTCCAAGTTACTTTTAGATATTTTTATTTGTTTAACATGATATCATTCTAATTATAAACATATAACAATTCACTTTAAGTATAATGAAATAAATGTTTTAAAAACCCAAAGTTGGGCCATGTAGTCCTTTTTTGTTAAACAAATTATTTTGGGAACCCCAACCTTGAATAAATTTAATTGTCTACCTCACCTTAATGAAAACTAGAAACACTTTGAGGTGGATAAAGATTTAAGAAATATTGAACATTTAAGCATAAAATGCTTTCATCAAGTTGGAAATTTTAGATGAACATTTTATTTGAAAGAAAATAGGTCATGGATGTAGTTGAAAGTGTAGAACTATCTATAGCTACAATAGTTAATGAGTCAAAAAAGAAGGAAAACATGGCAAAATTCTACTTATGTAATGCAATTGATTTGAAGTTATTAATTCCTTTGCTTATTAACAAGATTATGGTAGAAATGTGGAGTGAACTAATCAACACATTTGAATTGAAGGATTTAAAATTGTTCATCATTTATGACAAAAAATTTAATAATGCAAGATGACTGAAGGAGATTCAATTTAAGTAACTTTGCTGGAGAAGTTAAATTTCATCATTAGCTAGCTATCATGTGTTCTTGGTGACATTGCCTTTGATGAAAACACATTTACAGTCAAAATCCTACCCAATTATTATCATCATTTTGTTATGTAATGTCTTGGGATAGTCTAGTTCAAGGTGATTATAAACTTGACTAACTCATTTTGTAACTTTTGAAGGAAGAAAACAAGCTTAATATGCATTTAGATCCTAACAACATAAGCCAAAATGTTTTATGCCAACAAATTCAAACATATTAGGAATCTTCAATGTTCAACAAATAGTGGGAATTATGATACTTACTTGACCTTCTCTTATTATTGAGCATAATGTCACATGGTGCAATCACACTATAGGAGCCAAAACAAATGTAAATAAGGTTTAATTTTTCATGTTTTAATATCAAAATTTGTACTAATGTTGCAAGTCATTCAAAAGCACTCATGACATTGCTTTTAATATAATATAAAAAAATGTGATATGATTTTAAATGAATTTAATGTGGATAAAATATTTTAAAACACTCATTAAGCATTGTGAACATTGTTTTTAAACATTGTAAAGGCCTTTTATTTTTGGGGAGATCATTTAACTATGACATATTATGGGAAAGGTTTTAAAAACATACACATAATAATATATGGCAACATTTTTTGGGTCAAATTTGATTTTTTTCACCTTTCAAACAACATTTTCTTAAGATATTTTGAGATTGTTTTGAAATAAGTAGTCACCTAAGGAGATGACCATGCCTCCTATTAACATGTGGCTTGGAACCCACATGAAAATACTTGAACCTAAAAATTGGGTCAAGATTTTTCAAAGGCAAAAAACTTAGTCATTGGAAGTGTGAGTGTCCAAAATGAATTGATGAAAAATGTAAGAAAAAAGAAGTAGAAAAAACAACATTAAATGTGCAATCTTCACCACTTGATAACCATTAAAACGTCATTGTCGTGATCAATGATGTTTTGAATTCTCAAATCACAAATCCAAATTACAGTTGTGATTTTTACATTAAATGTTTCATGGCTTGTGAAAGTAACATTTTAGTGCAATGCAATGATGTCTATTTAATCAATACTAGTTCATCTATCCACATGACAAATGAGTGCAATTGGTTTATTTCATTCAAACTAATTCCTAGAGGTCGATGGATAAGCAAAGGAAATTTAAATAAAAGGTTTTGAGAAAGAAACATTGGAAATATTAAATTTGAAACATTTATTGATAATGACTTGAAAACATTATATCAATATGTGTCTCAATTCACTTTGTACTCGATTAGATTTTGAGTGAACTTGGACAAATTTACCATGGTGAAAGGGGCCAACCCCCTAATGAATAAGGACTAATTGTTACAAACAAGTGAATTTACTAATAGTTAATTTACTGATAGTTAATTGAATTCACTAATAATTAATCAAATTCATTAATAATTAATTCATTAAACTAGCCTTTTAATTCATAGTTAAACCAAGTTAAGCACCTAGTAACCTAACCTAGGCTAAACTAAATATTTAAACGCATAGGCCACATAACCCACCAACTTAAGATGCAAATGTGAAAGTTTGAACCCTTCACCTCCTTTCAGCTCCATGCTTAAAGAGTAAGTTTTTAACCATTGGATCGCTATTTAAATAAGTGAAATGGTTTGTCATCACACATTATTATTCACATTTTTTTCTTAACCTATGTGTAAACTATCATAGGTTAGGTTAGGTTACTACTAGGCTATTATTAAGCTACCATAAGTTAATATTTTAAGTTAATCCTAAATTATTTTAAATAATTATTGATTATTTAAAATTATTTATCTTAGGTTATTATATGTTATTGTACCTTGGGAAATTATTAATTAATCCACCTTTGGTTATTTTAGGTTATTATACCTTAGGTTACTTTACCATAGGTTATTTTTTATTATTTTAAGTTATTCCACTTTAACATTTTTTAGTTATTTTACGTTATTCCACCTTAGGTTATTTTCGACTATTTTAAGCTATTTTATCTTAAGTTATTTTTTGTTAGTTTAAGTCATTTTACCCTAGGCTATTGCATTTTAAGTTTTGTTTAATAATTTTAAATTACTTCACCTTGGGCTATTTTAGGTTATTTTTTATTATTCTAGGCCATGTTATTCTAGGCCATTATCATGAATGACATTGTTAGCATCATTGTTAGCATCATCACCATCATCATTGCCAACATCACATTTTTAGTTCACTATCAATTCACTATTAATTAGTTGTTAGTTCAGTTCATTCTTAGTTAATTTCTAATTCATTGTCAATTCATTCCTAATTCACTTTTAATCCAATCATGGGGGTGTGATCATAGTCAAACAAACCAAAAACTATGTAAAATAATCGAAAAATTGTCAATTTTTTCAAACATATCTATGTAATGCCACTTTAATGTCATGTTGATCAAAGAAATTTGTGCTAAATGGTATATATGAATGTTGAAGAGTTTTTATAAAAATCATTTAATTTAATAAATTGAGTTTTGGTTTTAGTAAAGGACTTTTGAACTTTAACACCCCAAAATCAGTTTTATAATGCACTAGGTTAAGGACTCTTTTAATAATAAAAAATTCGATGGAATTTTTTTGAAATGATGATAACCTACCATCTACATATGAAAAGCATCCATAATCTAAAAAATTGTGGTACTTGAAAATTTTAAAATTTCAAAATGTAATTTCAAAATGTTCAAATTTCAAAAGTCATTTGCTATATGTAAATGGGTCATAATGTGTATGACAGATGAACAAAGTTATGATTTATGATACAAAAAACTAAAGCTTAAAATAATTATCATATTTTAGCATGATTTGCCTACATAGCGCTTTTCTTGCTTTCACGCACTTTGCCAGGCCCGTCAAAAAAGAAGTAAGTGGGTAAACGGAGAAGAAAATAAATCTCTTTTCTGAGCCTTCTTGTTTAAAGACAAATATAAGCAAGCGCATAATGCTGAGGTCGAAGACCCCCAAGTAAAACGTTAAGGCTTCTGGGCTAAAATGTAAAATTTGGTAGAATTTTCACATTTTCAAGAAATTCATATTTATAAAAAAAAAAGTTAACACAAGTAATGTAATTTATTGGGGTAATTGGAAATATTTTAAAAAACATGTTGGAAAAAAAATCCTTTAAAAATATTTTATATGAAATATGCAAAATGTTTTAAAAAACCCATTTGTGGTTGAGTCATTTGCCACCATTGGCTCATTTGATTATGATTGCACCCATGGGCCACATGGGTAGACATGGGCCACACATTGGGATGAAGCTTCCATGGAGGCTTCCTTGAATTTAATCCCCAAATGGTATAAATAAGGGTAAGATTTTTAATTACATTTAATATGTTCAACATTAGTTTTTGGTATTTTTTCTTATGACAACCTGTTCTGTTTTTGTTTTGTTATTGTAATAATTGTTTTTTGGATTCTTGTCTTGCACATGTCATGTTCTTGTTTTTGTTTTCCTTGTTTCATAATCTGGATTTGGGATTAAACTTACCTGTGTTTTTGTTTTTGTTTTAAAAATCATGTAAATTAAGTTGTTTTTGTGTTCATGACAAATATTATAATTCAAATTATCCTCAACTATTTTAAGTTATTCCATTTTAGGTTATTTTACCTTTGGCTATTTTTTGTTAATTAAGGCTATTCCATCTTAGGTTATTTGAAGTTATTTTACCTTTGGCCATTATTGGTTATTCTATTTTATTTTACCTTCGATTATTTTTGGTTATTTGAAAATTTTCCATTGTAAGATATTTGAAGTTTTTATATCTTCATTTATTATTGGTTATTCTAAATTACTCTAAGTTATTTCACTTTAAGTTATTTAAAAACATTTTAGGTTATTGCATCTTTTTAAATTTTTTTTAAATTTAAGTTATTTTTAGCTATTTTAGGTTATTCCACCTTAGGCTATGTTTGACTCTTATAGGTTATTCCACCTTAGACTATTTTTGGATATTATAGGTTATTTAAAAGTACAACTTATAATAATCTAAAATAAAATAAAATATTTATTAATAGTTCAAAGTATAATAACCTTAAGTAAAATAATCTATAATAGTTAGAAATAATTAAGGATAGAATAACCTAAATAACTTAAGGTGAAATAACTCAAAATAATAAAAAATATCTTAAGGTATAATACCTATAATAACCTAGGATGAAATAACCTAAAATAACTTCAGTTGGATCAATAAGTTAAAATAACTAAGAATAATTAGAAATAATGTGGGTTAAAATAGTTTAAAATAATCTAAAGTAATCTAGTTTAAGATGAAACAACCTAAAATAACCAAAAATAGCCCAAGGTATAATAACTTAAGGTATTTAAAACAACAACATATATATAACTTATTTATTATAGTGAATTACTTTAATTAGTAGTGAATTATGTCAACTAATAGTGAAACATGATGATTATATAAATGACCTTATAATGACATAAATTTAGGCAAAGTGAAATTATTAGAATGGGGTGAACTTATTTTATTTTTAAGGTCTCATTGTGATTTAGCTAGTGAAGTGCATTCACTTTTAGACTCACGAAAATATCATTTTAAAAGGCGTCCTATATTTCATGGATTGGATTAAATTACAATTTATGTTCTACAATGAAAATAACACAAAAGAGTGAACATTATTTGTAGTACAAAATGCCATCAAATGTGGTGCAAAGAACATCATGGAAAGTAATTTTGAGTAAGGATATAATGATATTGTACACATTCAAATCAAATTGGTTATTATTATTAATCATGTAAACTTTATAGCATCCCTTGCTACAAGCTCACATTCAAATGAAATGCAAACACTTACTGTTTGGCATACATACTATGCCATTTACATTAAGATGATGGTTCAAACCAACATGGTTGATGGACTATCTTTCATGGTGAAAATAAACACAAATTCTTTGTTTTGCAAAGGATGTGCTTATGGGAACACGTAGCATTAGCAAAAAGTTCTTATCAATTTATGTGCAAGAGGTGTCTATTCTAGGTGAATTGATTCATGTCAATAATTGTAGCCCAATGAGTGTAACATCTATTTAGTGGCTCATTGTACTTTGTTCTTTCTAAAGATGATCGTATTTCATATTGAAGTGTGTTTTGTATTCAACAAAAAATTTAGGCATTTGAATGTTCGCAACACTTGTTCAAGTAAGTGTAATGCGACAATAGGAACACCATAACTACCATTTGCAACAATTGTGGAAGCAAATTCCCAAACAAACAAGTTGCATAATATTTATTAAAAAAACTATCACATGAAACAATTATAACTTCTTGCACATGAGATCAAAATTCAATGGTAGAAAGAGATAATTGCATTATTGTAGAAGTTTTTTCATAATGGAGTTTCCTTTTGTTTTTGGGTTGAAATTTTGCACATTGCAGCTTCACATTCAATTGAAACAATTACTCACCTATTGAATGGAATCACACCATTTAAGGCATGGACATGCATAAAACCTTTTGTAGTTCACATACAGATTTTTAGGAACACATCCTTTGTACATGTATTAAAAGTTATTTGTTAGAAATTGGATCCAAATAATAACAAATGTTTTTTCCTTGATTGTTTGGCAAGCTTGTTAAATTTGGGACTTGAAGAAACATGCAATTGTCATCTTTTGTGATGTTATGTTCAATGAAGCTTCATTGATATCAATGACTTCCAACTATAATTCAATAGAAATGAAATCCCTAAGTTTTGTTATCAATTTTTGCACAAAATTAGTTGGAACAACTACTCCACAAGACCTTCAAATGGTTTTCCTAAAGGTTTTAATGGCATGTTTTTGGACATAATTGAAGCAATGTCCTTTCACAACACACTAGTCATATTGCCTTCTATTGATATAATGATTGACTTGTCAATTCATGCATGAAAAGTTTCAACCATTAATGAAGGACCTGCCACCATTATTGAGTTGACCAAAACATTCACCATATTGTCATGGTAATTGGGCTTGTATTACATATTAACCTCCCATACATGATTAGTTATTAAAATATGAATCTAGTCTTATTTCACTAGATGTGAAACATTGGAAACATGTAATGCATTGCAAGAAATCACAATTTATTTGACTTGAAAAATTGGTCCAAAAATACCCCACTTAGTTCTTGTCCAACTTGTCCAATTGTCAATTTTGGGCAATTTTTTTTTTTTTACAAATTAAAAATAAATAAATCTTTGCCCCATAAAGGTTTGTTATATTATATTTTAAAATATTTGTTGCAATAAGTAAGTAAATAGGTAATGGGTAGTTATGTAAGTACCTACCACCTACTTTAGAATCTACCTATCAACTTACTAACCTCTTCAAAGTCTACTTATGACCACACCATAACTTAGCCCCCTAAGCATGTAAATAGGTTCCAAAAATAAGGAGTTGAACCATTCACTTTCATGAAGATAAACCAAATACTTAATTAATGGGACACAACTTTATAATTATAAGGTAATAACTTTTGTCAACTCATTCATTTCACATGTTTATTTCACATATTGTATTTTGTACACTACTTATGTAATAAGGTAAAAAGGTAGGTAATAGGTAGGTTGGAGGTAGGTAAATAGGTGTATTCACCATTTACTCCTTTTAACCTAATTTAACTTATCTACCTACTTATAAATTACCTACTTATTATGTAGGAAAATACTAAATAGATAGATATTAATAACAAGCTTAAACTTAGTGTAATTTAGGTAACCTAAATGGCCTGTTAGTTAGGCTTAGGTTGACCAAGGCTTGCTAGTAAGTTAGAAGAAGAAATGTTTTTTGCTATATAAAAATTCGTTAAGTTGCACTTTCATGAAAATTGAATGTGTTATTATGTTTATTTATGGTTTATTGATATTTTATTTTGAAAATTGCATGGATAATTCCCAAATATTTGATGCAAAATTTGATACCATAAAAAATTATTTATTAGTTAATAGGTGTTGTTTCAACATCAATTTCCTTAAACATTGAAACACATTATGCCAAATCAATGTTGCAAAACTGACTAATGTTAAACAACATTTTGGAATGAAAGGATATTTCATAAAAGGGATGATAAATACATTATGTAATATGTTTCCATTTAATTAAAAAAGAAACTATTTGGTGCATGGAAACTACGTGATCATGAGTGCTTTGTATAAAAAATGAACATTTTGGCCTTGGACAAGGTATTGTATTGCATCCTTTTGTTATAGTTCTTCAAGATGATTAGATGTGAAAGTTTTTCTTTCTTTATATCACATGCCATCATTTGGAAATTACATATTGTGGTTGTTAAATGCACACAAATTCAATGCTACCTTTGTTATGTGGCTTCAAACATGTCTTGAAACTATTGTAACATTTTACAATACATGTACATATTTTTCACATTGAATGTATCAAATATATATTGGTTAATAAACTTTCTTAACATCCTTGGATTAAAAAGTGGGAGATGTCCATTTCAATTAGGTTTCATTTTCGTTTTGAAAAGAAAATTTCAATGTGAATAAACGTTAAATTAAGACTTGATTAATTATCCAACACACATGAACTAACATACCTCAATACCATATCAAAAAGCTCTTTTGATATCTCTATTGGACTTTTTATTTGTCAAGATTGTCCTCATCATCAACTATTTATAAACCAACTCTTATACATTGAACAAATTATTTAGAAGTTTGGCTTTGACAATGCAACACAACAAACATACTAGCAAATCCCCTAATGTTCATTTCAATGTTACACCAATCACTACAAATGAATTTGATCCTACGTATCCACACAAGGAGATTTACTTGGTAATTTACAATTTACCAATCGCATTCACCTTGACATTTCAATCTTAGTTAGTCAAGTAGTTAAGTATTATTCCAACATTTTCTCACATTGTTAGTTTCAAGAAAACATTCAAATATATTAAAAGAACATCAACTTAGCTCTATGTTTTAGACCCAACCAACATTCAGATGTTTTCATAACCTATAATGATGTTGATTATGTTGTTGACATTGATGATTGAAATTCATGCTTTGTCACGCTTTGCTTTTTTTATGTTTTTATAATGGTCCAATTGCATAGGGAAGCTACAAACAAACAAATCATAGTTGTTTCAATTTGATAGAATTTGAGTACATTGCCACCTACATTATCACTAAAGAAATCACATGGATGAGATAATTAATAGCAAATTTGGGATACCCACAACTTATTCATACTCATCTTCTATTTGACAACCAAAGTTCAATTTGACTATTGCACAACTCAAAGTATCACAAATACATGAAATATGTTGATGTTAAATTCCATCTTCTACAAACGAAACATACTTATCTGACATTGCAATATATTATGTGTCCATTACTAATTAAGTTGCAAGCCTATCACGAGATCATTACTAGTGATAGATTCCAATGGCTTGGCATTTTATTGGGGATGATTCCTTTGTAGCTATATTTCATTTAACAACTAGATAGTGGGAGAGTTGTTTGTAAATGTACCCAAATGTGAAGCTCCTATCAAGTAGGAGTTTTGGATGATTTTGTCAAGAACACACATCTTTACTTTCTAGAGTTTTTCACTTTTGTGGCTCAAAGTCTTTTGGCTTGTTACACTTATTTATCTTTGATTCTTCTTTGTTACATTCTCCTCCATGTTTCAAAGATTGAGTTTTACAATAAAAGTTGCAAAATATTTGTATAGTTTTAACAATTGTAAATGCAAAAAACATTGATGAGATTGCAAGCTAGTTGATAGGATATTCTCTTGAGAAGTTGATGAACAGGTAGACACACATTTGTGTTGTAAATTGCTTCATTGATGTCTTATTGTCGAATGAATCGCTAACATGCTTAATCACAAAAGGTTTAGTTTGTTTACTAGTTGCTTGTTGTAGAATCATACAAAAAGTTATGAAACAATATACTCTTTTGTAACTAAGATTCATGGCCATCTTACCATACAGTTCATCATGAATTGCAAATTTTATGGGACAAACAATTGCAAGGTAAAATCATGTGTTTGAATGCACTTTAAAGAAATGATAATTGAACAATTGCAAATAGCCAAAAGATAAAACCTCATGTACTTGAAGGCATTTAAGAAGCAGTACTTGAACAAATGAAAATAGTTGAAAGCATATAAACTCCCGTGCTTGAAATGTTTACAGAAATGATAAACCAAATAAATTGAACAACGGAGAACAACCAAAAAGCATATAAGCTTGAAGTATTCTAGTAAATAATAAATGAAATAAATTGAATAGTTGAAATCACTCAAAAGCATATAAACTCATATGCTTGAAGGCTTTTAAGAAATTATAAATCAAACAAATTGAGAACACCCAAAAGCATGTAGACTCAATGTGCTTGAAGGCTTTGAGTAAATGATAAATTGAACAATTGAAAACACCCAAAAGCATATAAACTCATGTGCTTGAAGGCTTTGAAGAAATGGTAATTGAACAATTGAAAACACCTAGAAGCAAATGAGATTTACAGTACCTTTTCTCATGGTGACCCCTAAAATAAGTAGTATGCTTACAAAACTATTTGCAAACCTCTACATAGGCTTTGATTGTAACTTCTGGTCATTGTTTGTTGGCACAAAACTGTACATGGTCAAGCAAAAGTCTGTATAATCATCTGCTATCATCATCCCCTAGAAGAATTATAAACAACAGCACAACAAATTAAGCATAAAACAAGCAGCTAATCTGAATTTAGCAGAGTAAGAGAGACATCATACTATGTTACAAATGATTATGAGCAACTATGAAGAAAAATCATCTAATTCAGCTAATCATGATAATCCCACAGCTGCACCATGCGTGGGCTGGAAAGATCAGCATAATCCTGCAATTTTCCTCCAGTGTGAGTTTGTGCCAAGGGTCCACTGAAATTAGTCAACGGTCCACTGAAGTTAGTCAAAGGTCCACTGAAGTTAGTCAAAGGTCCACTGAAGTTAAAAAGGGGTCCACTGAAATTAGCAAAAGACCCACCAGTCATTGAAGAGGAAGAAACTGGATCCACATATAAGCTTGACATGAGCTGTGATGATGCGGCAGGAGAGTTGGGTGTGGGTCCTGAGAAGCTCAATGCAGGAGTTACTGAGGAATTGAAACTTTCAGACTCATGATGATCAGTTGCTGTTTGCTGAAGAGGAGGATTAGCACCAGTTGGATTTTGCATTGGGTGTTGGGGCATAATTTGTTCAGATCTAAGCACCACCACTGCATCTGCAGTAGAAGCTTGATTCCCAATCTCAGAATCTTGATCTTGACCCATATTCATCCCTTGAACTTGACCCATAATTGGTTGGTTTTTGTGAAGATTAAGTTGTGTATTGAATCTGGGATGTGTGAAATTATGTGGCCGAATATTTTGTGTGCCAGAAACATGAAGAGCCTGTTGTGAAATGCCACCATGATTCCTTGTGGCTAACCATTTTGTGTAGTCATCATTTGTTGACTGCATAACACTCACAGGAGTTGTGGTCAGCATTGTAGGTGCAGCAGCACCAGCAGCAGCTCTGAATTCTTCAGGTGCAATATTATTGCCACCACCTTCAAGATGCTCTGAGTGTTGCAGTACCCTAGTACTTGATCGCAGCAAGTGGAGCATATCCTCAAGTTCATTGCTGTTATTTGAACTGTATGTGAATGGCATGTCAATTGGAGATGAGTTGTTTTCCAGATTCATTGGTGCTACTTGGTTCAAGTCATGTGGTGTGGAGGTTCTGGCATGAAAGTTCTGATTCACAGTAGCTGCTGCTGCTGCTGATGCATCACTTGAATCTGCAAGTCTCCTGCATAGTTCTTGTACTCGCAGGCCAACAGCTGGAGCTGAAGACATATCATATGTAATCTGACTGCAAGGAGGAGAAACTTTCTGTAGATTTGTTTTTTTCCTTCCTCCCTGGTGCTGCTGGTCAGAGCCCCTAGAGAATGCCTCCTGACTACAGCTGCTTTCAGCCATGCTGTTGGATGACCCTGAGTTGTTGGAGTCATGCTCCTCTACACGACATTCTCTAATTGCATTTGATCCTGCACCCATGTTGAATGCATCATCATCCTGGCGGCCAGGTGCCTCATATTCGTCTTCTTCCTCATTTTGGGTAAAATTCACCATAGTGATTTCAGACATGGGAGAGATCCCACCAGGTCTTGTACACTCCCAAACAGCTTTATTTAGCAAACTGTCACTGAAGCACCTCTTTGCTGCTTGCTCTGCCGCCTGCAACATCCCGAGCCCCTGTCATGATCACAATACTTAATGTCAGCTTCAATCTCTCCAGATTGTAAGTGCATTTCTATTATTGACATTGTTTTGACACTTCTCCAACGGAAAAACAAATGCCCACTAATGGCTGAAGAAAAGCTCAATAAGTACCATTCAGAAATTGCACTTGTAAGCACAATGTTACACTTTCACTCACCAATTTTACTACTTTTCACTTTGTGAATTTCAATTGGTGGAATTTTCTTTCCTACATTCATTTTGTTAATTAGACTACCTGGTGGGTGAATTGTTTTTCTACATTCATTTTGGCAATTTCGACTGTCTGACAGTTTTTTTTGGGTGCATTCACTTTGTCTAAGCTTATGGGTAGAAAGATAGGTGCACATGTGTGCATAAGATCTTGCAACTTTGTTGTTCAAGGCAGTGGCCCCTTATGGTGAGGTGGTGCAACTGTAGAGTGCAATAGTGGTAGGTACCTACCTCATTGCATCCAGATGATTGCGCCATAGTTCCAGCAAGGTCTTTCAGCAGCTCTGCAATGGGTTTATGAGTAACAGGATCAATGCCCATATCGCACAGCTTCTTCTTCAGCCGAGTGTTCCAGTGATTCTTTATATCATTGTCTGTTCGTCCTGGCATCTTTGCAGCAATCAAAGACCATCTGCCCAACAAAAGACAAAAAGCAAAATCAGCCAACACCACCCATTCTCAAGTATCACTCTTCCAAAAGAAGAACTCTTGCAAGTACACAAACCCAAAAGAAAAAAGAAAACACAAAACCTCTGCACTCAAAGCCAATATGTATGTTTGCGCAGAATGGCAATCTGCCAAAATTGCCATAGTCCATTACAACAAAAACTACAGAACATTCCATGATGTTATATCTCAATAAAATATCATTTCACTGAAAAATGAAACAAGTAACATTTGACATAACCACAACAATTACACATAGTTTGACACATGATCAACAAAACATAAACAAAGTCATAATCAAAATGGTTCACAAGGTGAACACTTATGTTTCTCAAGACATCAACATAACAGTTGAGATGTTTCACATGTTTAACGGAAAAACATAATCTTTGAAATGTTTCATTAGTGTGTGAGTGATATCTTTCTCCAACAATTAAAATTATGTTTCCACATGTTTTTTTTCCACAAAAGGTATAATAATTCCAATGCCAAAAATATGAAAGGGTACTAATTCCAACACTAAAAAAAATTGAAGTGATTTTTGGAAAGAAATTAATTATTTAAGCTAGTGAAATGTTTCCCATGTTTCATGGGAACTAATTATTTATATGTATGAGTCAATATGATTCAAGATTCCATGAATTCCGTTTATAGAGAGGTTCTAAGAGGTCACTAGGTTATTTGATTTTTTTCTGCCAGGAAGAATAATTGGCATTTGGAACTACTTATAAGTTGTAACTTAGGCAAGACTTAATCATAATAATAGTTCTGATGGTTGCGCTGATTGTTGAAATAGGATGTCATTCTTGAGACATCCAATTACTACAGATCACCATTTCGCAAGATTGCTGGCGCAATAGTTATTCACAAAAGAGGGAATGTAAGTAGCTTGAGGTAATCTCTTCCTCATTAGATCACTATTTCCCCAAGATTGCTGAACTAGTACTTATTAATGAAAGTGACAATTTACGTATCTCTAGGACTTATAGAAGGGATGAGGGAAACAACACATCTGCTAGGCTACCTACCTGGAAACTAAACAATTTGCTCTCTATGAATCTGGATTCTGCTACCATGAGGAGCATGGAGATCACCATTCCCCAAGATTGCAGATCCAATAGTTATTCACAAAAGAAAGAATGTAAATAACTTGAGGAGGTCTTCCTCATTAGATCACCATTTCCCAAGACTGCTCATCCAATAGTTATTCACAAAAGAGAGATTCTGTAAATGACTCGAGGAAATCTTCCTCACTAGATCACCGTTTTGCAAGATTGCTCATCCAATAGTTATTCACAAAGGAGAGAATGTAAATAACGTGAGGAAATCTTCCTTGTTAGATCACCATTTGTTAAGATTGCTGGCCCAGTAACTCTTCACAAAAGAGAAAATTCCTTGTGGAAGGGGTTATGGGAAAAACACAAAACACATTTGCTACCTACCTATCTGCTGCCATGAAAAGCATGGAGCTTGACAATGAAATCTTCCTCATTAGATCACCATTTCCCAAGATTGCTGACCCAGTAGTTATTCAAAAACTTCAGGAATTATGAAGGAGGGAACACATTTACTAACTACCCACCTGGAAAAGGACATTTTTTAGATCCGCCTGCTGCTACCTTAAATCCTCAGAATGGATCTAGAAAATGAGATCTTCCTCATAACCATTTCCCAAGATTGCTAACCCAGTAGTTATTCAGAAAACTGGAGGAATTACGGAGAGGGGAGGGGGAGAAACACATTTGCTACCTCTACTTGGGAAAAAGCAAAACATTCGCTGCCTACCTGCTGCTGCCATGAGAAGCATAGAGCTTCACAATGAGATCTTCCTCATTAGATCACCATTTCTCCAAGATTGCTGACTCAGTAGCTCAGAAAACTATGCTTTCAGAAAACTGGTATTCAGAAAACTTGAGGAATTATGGAAGGGGAAAGAAACACATTTGCTACCTACCTGGAAAAAAACACAGAACATTTTCTACCTACCTATCTGCCTACCTACCTGCTGCCATGAGAAGCGTGGAGTTTGACAATGAGATCTTCTTCAGCAGAGCTGAAGCTTCCATGGCGGATGTCCGGACGTAAGTAGTTGGTCCACCGCAATCGACAGCTCTTCCCACATCTCTGCAACCCTGCAGCAGCAGTGCACAATCAAATCATTAATTTCCCAATCATTCCCGTTGGAAATCTTACATAATTCTGGATCCGCCGAAAGTCCTTCACGAATTTTCTTTCTGTTGTATGTACAAGAAGAAATCTGCAAAGAGCAGCAAAACTTGGAATGTGAGTGAGATCAGATCGGCGGTCCAAAGGAAATTGCATTTCGAATTTCGAAATTTGTACCTGCTTTCTTGCCGACGCTGCGCCAATGTCCAGTACCATTGATTTCAACGTACAATCGCAGCTTCTCATCTTCCTCCGCTGTCCAAGCCCCTTTCCGAACATCCTCGACCTCCGGTTTCGACAGTCTCGTCATAATCCCCAACCCCCTCTGCTGCATAATGAAGATTAAGTGTACATTATATAAGGTGCAAATTGAGCAAATGCGGAAGACTTAGACACAAATCTGATCACAAAACTTCACATCCAGAATATGTTATTGCCAAAAAATTTGTAATGGTCGAAAAAACAAATTCACGCATCAAATCTCCAAAAGAAACACAAAGAAACAGATAACAGAGACAAAAGACTAAGATGCTCTAACTAGTCGGTATAACAACGATTTCTCTGGACTAATTGCCCAAGGAACCGGGTTGCAACAAATTGTTATTAGACAGACTGTAGGCGACTTAAGAGAAATGTTTCCTGCTGCTGAACACTACCTAAAAACACATTGATTTCTGGGCTAGTTCTCTCATTTCGTAAATGAAACAAGCTGATGAGAAAACATGAAAGCTAATGCAGGAAACAAAAGGAGGACTGGATATTGGTTGCAACAACCACAACAGCAACAAGAAGAAGAAGAAGAAGAAGAAGAATACGAGGGCAGATTGGAGATGCGAAATTAGGGGCTGAGAGAATGGATTTTTGTACAGATGTCGATCTTACACAGTTTCTGATGCTTCTAGTTCTTGTTTTCTTCTTCAACGCGATCCTTGCAGAACTGTAAACCCAAAGTGTGATTGGATTTGCAAGCGCGGAATCGATCCGCCCAGGTACGAGAGAGAGAGAGAGAGAGAGAGAGAGAAGAAGAAGAAGAAGAAGAGACAAAGGCACGCGACAAAACGGGAAGAGCGATCACGTCGACGACCACACCCTCACCCGCGCTTTTGACCTGTTGACCCCCGGTAGGAGGGCCGGGTCACCCGGTGGCGACAACCCCGTGCGAGTCATGTTCTTTGGGGTGGGGGGGGCTGCTGCCCGTGGTTAAAATTTTTGTCCAAGATTACACATTCCCGTACTCTAGATATTCTATAGATTAAATAAATAAATAAAATAAAATCTAGGTCTATATACGTATGCCGTTCAACAACTCATCCAAATTAATATTTAACTCCCAAGTTGAGCCCAAAATAAAATAAAATAAAATATTCAATTTGCTTATTTAAAAAAGAACTACACCAATGTCCGATTCTTGTGCCGGTTCCAATAAAAAGAGATAATGAACTCAGGTCCCGGTCACAAAAAAAAACCTAACCCTAAACCTCCGGTTTCGACACCCCAAAAACTAGATACCCGCCAACAAACAATGTGGTTTGGACCCCACGGTCATCAAATTGACTATTGATACCCTACCAACCGGTTCTTGAGTTTTTTTTCTCTCTCTCTCTCTCTCTCTCTCTTTTTCCATAAGTAATTCCGTCGATAATCACCTAATATTGAAATTTCAAAATCTACTAACCTACTTGGATGAGACAATTCTCATCCAGATGGCTCATCCAGGTAGGTTATCAATCTTTAAGTATCAATACAATTTTTTTTTAAAAATAGAAATAAAAATCATTATTTCCAGTTTTAATACCATATAACCAGTGCTAAACTTGCATGTTAATTTGGTGGTTATTAATCCCAATAAATTTCATCTAAATTAATCAATTTTTTTATTATTTGATAACTTACTTATACCTTTTTTGATATTCATATTGATATTGATAACCTATGTTAAATTTCTGGTTTTATTTATGTGTGGAATCAGAACTGAAATGGAGACAATTGTAGTTTCATTTTCAGAACTAGATGAATGTTCTTCATCCATCCATCCATCCATACATACATACATATATATATATAATGTTTTGAAATACAATGAAAAAGTTATTGAATGTTGGGAAAAAAAAATTAAAAATGCTGAAAATTCATTTAAATCGGAACACTTTCACTAATTGTTATATTGTCACACTCATTTAAGCATTTAGGGGTGTTAAAAATATTTTTCAAAAGTTTGATATTCTCGATTGGGGGGTTTGTTTTCCAATATAAAAAGTCACATAAGTTTTTGGACTTTGAACTTTAGATTTTTTTTTTAAAAACCTTTGGCGGAGATGTTGCAATTATTTGAAAGGTGAGATGCAAAAATATAACTTAGCATGCAAAAAAAGGTGCTCGACAAACATTGGGTCGCTTATAACAACCCCCTTTTTGTTGTTGTGCAACTAACCGTACATTAGCTAGGGAAAACCAAAAGTTGCCATTGGTGTTAAAGAAGTTAAGCATCAAATACCACAAACCAAATGGACAAATGCTTACCCCCCCCCCACAAGACCAAAAAATACAAAAAAATTGAAAAAGGATAATGGATAGGTTGATAGGATGGACACACCACCTTTGAAATTAAAGCACGCGTCCATAACAAGCCACCCCGACACGCCTCTAAGCATACAAGACAACATTGAAAACCACAAGGACGAGTCATGAAAGAGACCGAAAGGAACCGCAAAGGCAACATTATTATTGTTCTTGAAAGGTAGGACTTTTCTAAAAGCTACTTCCGTTGCCAAAGAAACTATCAAACAAGCAAAATTTAGGCAATTCTTGATACTAACCCAAAAAAAAAAAAAAAAAAAAAAAAAAAAAA
>Ga0116231_10004234_pt1 | contig 29150 bp, 17 predicted proteins | sample S1TSphgellanicum_2_FD_89695 | JGI IMG/M metagenome (GOLD analysis project Ga0116231, IMG submission 89695) | Host-associated microbial communities from peat moss isolated from Minnesota, USA - S1T2_Fd - Sphagnum magellanicum MG | ecosystem: Host-associated > Plants > Peat moss > Unclassified...
CAAGGTGGTGAAGACCGTGGACAAGAACTGTCTGTGCGCTCAGCTCAAGTCTGGAAGCTACCCGAAGCAGATGGTGGAGAACGCGCTGCTGCTCCCCAAGAAGTGCGGCCGTACCAACCTCGCCGGCTTTCGATGCGGCGGTAAGTGAAATTTCTGTTCTTATGAATGAATCCAGCAAAAAACTGCTGGTACTCGAATGCATCATCATATTGGCTTGAAAGTGTTTAGAGATCAACTGCATTCGATTCCCAATTTCTCGATTTTTTCTGCATCATGTCGTCGACGACCCATGGAGCTGGCTTCGTAAAGCAGTTTACTGCAGTGTTTGATTTGAAATCTTGTTTCTGTGTGCAGCGTACACCGTTCCGCATTGAGCAGAATCCGAATGCAGCTCAGAAGAAATTACTGCTCAAGCTAGGAGCTGCAGTGAAACAGCAGTCCGGGAGCAATTACAAGCAAGAAAAAAGAAAAAGAAAAAAAAGGATTTGCTTCAAGCGATTGTTGCAGGCGATGGAGTCATAAGAGATTCCCGTCTTCTGATAGGATATTAGCAGCCAAGATTACCTGTATGCTTATCCTTCCAGGAATCTCATTTTATCGTCGAGCTAGACGATCTTGATCCAATAAACTCAGACGGTTTTTTATCTCATGAAATTGGCAACTGTGGATCCATGATGCAAGCTGCTGGTTGTGTACTATATGGTGCGCTTGTTGAATTTGTGGATGGTTGCTTGCTTGCACATGTTTGTTGTGTTACATGCGTTTTTTTGGATCATCTGTGTGGGAACTTGGCTGTTGCTAGGCTCAACTTCTGTGCAATGTTATGAGAGCTCGTTGGATCTTTGTGCATATGTAGAAGAAGTATTACTGCAGAACCATACGCTAGTGAAGTCCTACACACCACATTGAATGAATCATCCTGAGAGTTGCATTTGTGGAAGATCCAGTAGCTTAGTACTCTAGATGTTCACAGAATCTTCACATTCCAGAACTTCCTGACTGAGTCTCCTCTTCAATTCAACTGATCTGTGTGTGTTTGGAGTTGAACTATAATCTTCTTGGCCTGTTTCCAACTGATCCAGGCAGATCTGGAGTTGTGGATCTGATATTATGGCATGTAGAAATATTCAGAAAACCCATGCAACCAGTCTTGCTAAGAATTCTACTTTGCAACATTGGCTCTCATCAAAGAACTCTCTTAAAATGGGAGTTATGACCGTAGGAGCTGAAGGCAAATGGCAGTCATAGAATTGTCCAAGCTCTAGCACCCTGCTTGAAAAGAGGTTGCAATAGAACCTTTTCATAAAACACCTATCTCATCTCCGAATAGAAAAATACTTCAAGAAGCTGAAACAGAGATCCCTTCCCAACAATAGTACCATGAAAGTCACAGGCACAACCAGCACTCGAATTCCACAAGTCTTCTGCAGAGCAGCATTACATGCTTCCAACAATCACAAAATTGGTCCGTTAAGTGTTTCGAAATGATGTGTAACATGTGATTTTGCAATCATAGTTGAAGATTTGGAAAACTAAAACTAGTTTTACAAATTCAAAGTTTGTATACTGACAAAATGATCGATAAGATTTGAATATACTTATCTAGAGAAATACATTGACATGGGATTTCAAACTAATACAACAATGAAAATAATTCCTTTCACATGCACATGATACTTTCCATAAATACACCAAGACCAGCTGCTTGCTATCACATTCAGTATTTTTTGTTTCATTATCGAAAATTTGGCAATTTTTTTATAAAAATCAGCAAAATTAGTCAAATTTACACTAGAAAAACATTTTTTTCCAAAATTTTCCCAATTTCTTGGTTGAAAAATTGGGAAATATCACAAAGATTTACATTGTGATAGTATTTATTTTCACCCTTTCCCTAAAAACAAATGGAGATATTTAGTTTGTTACAATGGTTCTTGACTTTTCAACTAATATAATGTAAGACCATTGTATTTTGATGTTCCCAATCATTAGGTTTAGAAAAAGTTTTTGAAATATAATGTTAATTTTTTTTCTTGAACTTTTTGGTCATAAACACAAATTTGAAACATGATTCGAATTTTTTTTTGTGATTTAAAAAATAATAATAATTTGAAAGTCATTCTATTTTAAAAATTTTATTTAGAAATTAATTTATTAAATATAATTTAATTATGAATTTTCAAAGTTAAGTAAGGGGTCATTTTAATTAAAAACATCAAATTTTTTATTTTTAAAATTTTAAATTCTCAAATAAACTTCAAGCCATATATATTAGAGCATACAATGGATAAACATGAAAAAATAATAAATTAAATAATTATGAAAACTTTTTTTTTTAAAAACCTTGAAAAATGATTTAACTCTTTTTGGTTTCTTGACCATTCTTTAAAGTGGTTTTGAGTGGTATCACCCGAGAATGAGTTTGCTCATAATTCATTTGTTGTGGTTTTTAATGATACCAACCAAGAATGGGTTTGTTCTTAATTTGCTTGTTGATATGATAAGTTGGGACATCATGGGGTGTATTGATCTCAAATTTGTGAGTGACAATTAGAAAGATGCCATAGCGTAACAAAAAGAAATAGGAACCAGAAAATACACATCAGTTGTGAGAGTTATAAACTATCAAATTACATTTACACTAAAATGTTGCTCAACGTATTTAACTAAAGTCCATGATTGATCAACCAAGACTATGGGTTGTCATGGATCAGAACACTCTGATATCACTTTCTCGAGCACAATTGGTCCCTTTAAAGGCTGACCCACAGTGAACAAACCTTGACTTCACATCACAAACAAACATATGTCCCCAACCCATCTTGAACTAGCACCCTCACACATGAAACAAACATAAGTTCAGATGACTCTCCAATGCAAGAACTTGAACACAAACAACCCTATTCCCTTATCTTCACATTGTGTCCCCTACACACTTCAACAAATTCTGCTGCCGAATATCCACTCAGGAGTAAGACAAGGATGAGATAGTGCCTTGGAATTCCATAACCTCCCACAGTACTGACCTTCAAGATTACACTGTCAACCTCAAAGTTCCCAATGACATGGGTGCTCTATCTCCCAGCATTACCAACACACACATAATTGAATGACAAATACACACACCACAACCACAGATTCAGCCACATGAACTACTCATGACACCCCTAGAGCCAGTCATCACCTCTGTGGTTCAGCCGCTACACTCAACTACCAAATCTGCATCTTGTACCCTGAAGCATAATGTATGCTGGAATTCAAGTGGTTCTAAGGAGAAGAATGACTTAGCAGTTTGAGGCATTCTTCCTCTACACAAAACAGCAAAAAACACAATCACTTCTATTCTCCTCCACAATTCTCAATTCTCATCAAGAACCAGATGCTTATCTTTCTGCAGTCTGCCCTTTATTCCTTCCCTCCCAAGTGTGCTCTTTAGAAATTGCCAAAAGGCCATCTCACTGATTTTGCCATGGCTAGAGTTCATCAATGGCATCCAACAAGCAACGCAGCCATCACAACATAACTTCAGCAACACAAACCACAAAATTCCCATCTTCATTTATCTGCAACAAATAAATCTCTACAGACACAGGCACATCAACTGCCCAACTTTTGTCACTATCTCTTTGTGACTACAAGGACAACCTTCACATCCATTAGGGCTTCATTGAAAAAATATCCACCCATTTTCATCCTACAATAGATTTGTCTCAAGAGTGGCACCAAAAAGGATCAAGCATTCAAGTTACTTGATTAAATCTTGAGGGTTCACATCAAGGCAAAGTAGGTATGATCTTTAAGTGGTAATGGTGATCCATCTACCTACTTTAGGATGGCTTTTTGTGCATTCATTTTTATATTGTTCCTAAGGTGGAAAAGTTTGGAAGGAGGGTGGTAGTTTAATCAATCACACATTACAGTTATTTATAAATGAAGGGAAACTCAATAACAACATATCTGGTTTGGTCATAAAGGTGGACAAGATAAAAAAAACATTGCTTAAAAAAGTACATTAGCATTTAACAAGGTGTGAAACTCTTTTTCACCCAATACTAGTTCTAGCCTGAATTTCCTGTGATTTTATCACCACTTTCATTGTTGTTATTACAACTATTAACAAAATCTTGAATAATCCGGTGCAATACTTGCTTAGTGTCAATAATTGACACTTAAATCCAATAATTTTTTGTCCTTTCGTGGACAACAATGTTCAAGGCTCTAGTTAAGGTCGGGAGAAGAAATTAAGACCAAAAGTCAATGGCATTTTACCCTCACTCACAAATCTTCATTCCCAATGCCATGATCTTGCCAACTATTATCATCTGGTAAACCTTAAACACTAATGTATAACGTGCTTAATGTCTTTATTTTTTATTTTTTGCTTTTTTGGGTGTTCTTTTTAATAATATGTATTAAAAGTTTCAGTTATTGTGATGGTTGGAAGCCACAATCTAGAGGTGATTGGAGAAGCTTGCAAATGGTGAATGGAGTAGAAATCTATGGTACCAACAAGCATGATGATGGTCAACACTTTTAAAAGGAGCCTTCAAGTGCTTCCGCTTTTTGAGGGAGAGATGGAGCACCTCTCCAATTCTCCCAGAAAACCCCAACATCAGAAAAGAGACTACATGATGGGCTTATTATACATTTGGCAGTTCTACTCCCCAAATAGATAGGTTTGCTTGTATTTCATCATAAAACATTCCTATAGTCATGTAGAAAGTTTTCCTTCAATCCTCAGAAGACTTTTGATTGTCTCCTTTCATATCTTGTATGCTAAAACTATAGGGTGAGTTTTCTTCACTTATACAAAACATTGGAATGACACAATCCCAGAACCATGACAAAATGTTTGTTCACAAACATCAAAACTGGAACTATGATCGGAAAAGAAAAAATGAAACCTTTGCTATTCACATTTTTCAATTAGAACCAAAACCAAAACTGGGCTGCAAACAAGAAAACAATAACGTTTGCGGTTTTGCTAACAAGAGGAAAGTCATAGTATATGTCTTCCATTGATTGCTTGTGTTCCAACTTTGATTTTTGGTTTCAAATGATTGGTGTATTTGGATGTAATCTTGGTTACCTGTTGGAGGTGATACACATGTTCAAATCTGAGAGCAGAAATGTTGATGCAGCATTGGTGCAGGAAAATGAAATCCTAATCTTCAATCTTCATGGCACAGCTCCAAAACAAATCACATCTATAAGTGCTAAGGAACACTTGGAAGATAAATTTTCAAGAATTCCAGCAAATGTGTGTCCCTTCACCATTTCAGAACTCTGGTGTGAGGCATTTGGTTTTCATATCTGTGCTTTGCAAGCAGAGAAATAGAATCAGTTGTCTTCACCATAAGGAACAACAAGACAGCAAACTTCAGAAAGTGGATGATAACTCCTAAATTGACAGGATAGATTCATACATACTACAGAAAAATATGGCAAATCTCACTTATTTGAAACTTGCATCCAGCTTCACCATCAAGTATTATTGCAAAGACTTGTATAATTTCAAGCTCAAACATGAAACCTTTTGGTTGTACTACCAACTACTGTGATAAGAAAAGAGCCTTTGTAATGGGGAAAGGGGAGAGACAAAGTGCCTCATGGAGCTAAGCTTCTTCTCTTTGCAGCTGTCCTGCACTTGTCTAGTACTTGTAGTCCTTTACATGCAGACTTTCAGTTCCAACACCTGCTGCTCCAGCACTGCCACCATACTTGCCCAATGTAGCCTCTGAGTTGGCTTTGGCACGAATATACAGAGCCTTCTGTGCAGCCTCTACATTCTCTTTCTTTCCTGCCCATGTCTTGAGCACAGTTGCTTGCAATGCACGACCAAAGGAAAATGATAGTGTCCATGGCTTGATTGTGTCCAGGGCATTCATTGCATTGAGATTTGAAGTTGCTTCTTCCTCACTCTGGCCCCCAGAAAGGAAAACAATGCCCGGAACTGCTGGGGGAACAGTCCTTTGAAGAGACCTAACAGTATACTTGGCAATTTCTTCAGCAGACACCTTGGGAGCATCAGACCCTGGTGTGACCATGTTAGGTTTCAGTAGGGTTCCCTCCAAAAGAACTTTCTGATCATTGAGTGCCTTGTAGCACGCAGCCAACACCCTTTCAGTGACTTCAGCACACTTATCAATGGAGTGGCTGCCATCGACAAGAATCTCAGGCTCAACAATTGGCACAAGCCTGCACATGAGCATGTTATGAAAAGCCTTAGGACATCTTTCCATTAGGCTGCTGTGATCACAATAGCTTTCCATTATGTTATTTCAACTAGCTGGCCTCTCGGTCATCTTACAGCTCTACCAGTCAAGCATTGACCAATTGCAGGAATTGTGAGAGCTATGAGTCAAACTGTGATTCACCATACAGTGACATCTGTCCTTCTTTAAATGAGAAGGTATGTTCCCAAGGCTCTATACATTATTAATTAAATATTTTCAATGCACTGACAGCTCTCAAATGGAAAGCGACTGTCCCTGCAGTAAGAAACAAGGCCCTATGACAGTGGTTCTCATTAGGCTGCTGTGATCACAGCAGCATAATGGAAAAAGACCGTTAATACCACAACTTATGTGACACTTCAGATCAAAAATGGCTAATGTGATCAATCACCTTGTTCACATCTAAGAAAACCTGATAGTCTTGTCAACCATTTTGAAATAACTCGGTACATCACCTGCAAAGGTAACAATGATGAATGTCATAAAGCAATCAGAGGCATGCAGGGGCACAGTCATAATGTTACCCATTCTCTTGGGAGAGAATGGCATAGCGAGCCAGACCCTGTGCATTCTGCTGGATAGCAAGCTCCGAGGGCTCAGTGGCACCAATCTTCAACACAGCTCTCCACTTGGCAAACCGGGCACCAGCCTGATAGTATTGCTGGCACCGCTGAGCAAGACCGTCGTGGCCCTGGGTGGTGGTCTCTCCATTAGTTCCGGCTAGATCGACTGTGCCTTTGTCAACTTTGATGCCTGGGACCACTCCTCCTTCCTTCAGAACCTCAACGAAAGGTTTCCCTTCCAATGTCTTCTGGTACAGAGTTTCCTCAAACAGAATCACTCCACTCAGGTATTGGCAAACATTCGGAGCTGTGAAGAGTAGCTCTCTCAGAGCCTGTCTGTTAGACTCCACATTCTCGACCTTGATGCTGGCAAGGCGCTTTCCGATCGTTCCTGTGCTCTCGTCTGCTGCGAGAATGCCCTTCCCGGGAGTTGAGATGTACTTTGCTGTAGCAATAAGCTCCTGAGCATACTTGCCTGTATAGGCTGACATCTTGCCCTCCTCTTTAAAAGTACACAGCCGATCTCGCTTGGATCTTCAGATCCGAATCTCTGCAAACGGTGATCAAAATGGCAAGGAATCAACAGCAAATATTGCCACAGATTGATCCCACAACAATTGTGGCATCTTCGTCGGCGCAAGGCCAAACCGAGAGAACGAAAAAGCCAACCTTAATCCACGAAAGCCTTACAAGCTCGGGTCCTCAAGAATTCCGACCGATTTTGCGCGCACAAATAAGAAACAGTCGATATTAGAACGAGACCATGTCGGTTTTCTAAGACTGGGCAAAGCGGAATGCAAGGTGAAGTACACGAACAGAGAACAAAAATAGTAACTAACATGAACCGTAGTAACATCTCTGAAAACTGCAGAAATCTTCTGAAAGCTTGCAGGAACCACAGCTATCCGATCATTGAAATATCAGCCTCACAAGAACCAGGATATTAATCTCGTCTTCTTCCCGGCACTGAGAAAAAGACACCATCGCATGAAGAACGAAAGCCGAATTGCAAATCAACTGCGTACCGCTTGAAGAAAATATCCACCGCACATAAACTACCGCGACTACGAGTATTTCCGCACAATTGCTAAAGGCGAAATTGGAGCTTTTCCGGAAAGAATGCATCGACACTCTAGAACTCCCAGAAACTTGTTTCCCGATAATAAGACACAGGAGAGAATCTGTTAAATTACCTTTCTGGAGCTTGCAAACCGTCCTCGCGAGAAGCTCCTGGAATGCAAAAACCTGTGCGGTCTCTCGATCTCGGTTTCTCGCGACGCAGAAAATCGGCGATGTCGCTGCTGCTGCTCTCTCCTCGTCTTCTTCTTCACCCCGCCTCGTCATCACCGCCAATATCCGGTTCCAGGGTGCGCCGGACTTCACGGGAACAGTTCCGAAATCACCCTGACCGGATAAACCGGTTCCGGCTCGTCTGGTGAAAGTATTTTGTTTTTTCTTTGGGATTTTTGTTGTTTCTATTTCTTTAATTTATTTTTTGGTTGGTTCTTGGGGAATACCTATTTTGTCAAGTGGAAGGCTGCATCAGATTTTGCTCTAAAAAGTCCTTAAAAAAGACACTGGAAGATTTATTTATTTATCCTACCTACAATGACTAATGTGCAGAAAACAAGGTTTGAAGGTTTCAAATTAATTTTTCAGAATTTCAATAGTTGAGGAATAAGTCTGCAAAATACACCTTGTGTTGGGCATTTGTAATAGTAACCCAATGGTGTTCAATTTTTAACAATTTTGAAAAATATCAATAAAAATATCAAATTTTTAACTAGACCTTTTGCAAATTATTTTTTGCCAAACATCAATTGTGTCTATATATATATCTGTATTTTAAATTTAAATTTTTATTTTTTGAGGAACAAATGGACAAAATCAATTGCAAAGCCGGAAAATAAACACTGGAAGAGATTGAACAGCTCTTTATGGGGGTGCATTGTGCACAGTTTTGGTTGGATGGTTGAGAAGAGCGGTTAGAAAATGTTATTGTATGATGTTTGATTTGTTCCCCTTATCTTGGGGAATATCATCTTAGCAGTAGAAGATATGCTCTAGAAGCTCAGGAAGATGAGTTCAGATTTAGGGATTAGATAGATTGATAGATCCATTGTCGTGCCAAGATTAAAGACTTATTGGCCATTTGATTTAACAGCCGAAAGAGGAGGTGGGGTTGGGTTTTCCTGAAATGCGGTGGAGCCCAGCGGCCTGTTATTTCAGGGACTTCCCACTCTGTCCCACAGTTTGTGCCAAAAATCGTGACAAACAGTTTTGGAAATAAAGGTTTTCATGCAACCAATGAGAAGGCTCAGCATGCACTCATGAGAGGTCCAGTTTTTTTTCCTTTGGCGGGATGTGAGGAGGGATTTTTTTGTTTTTCTTGTCCTTTTTCCCAATGTGTTCTAGGGGTTCCCTAAGAAATTCCCATTAGCACCTTAGTTTTATCCCATAAGGTTTGCACAAAACTTAGCTTCCATGTATATAAACTGAAAATGTGGGCAACAGGGGGTTACACTTGTTTCCATATTTTACAACTTGGGCTTCAAAAAGGAGCTTCAATTGGAGAGTGCCCAACATTCCAAAAAAAATTTGGTGATCGGCCAACCGATTTGGCCCCTTCCGAAAAAAAAAGAAAACCCTACACTGGACAATTGTCTTGCATTAGTATACAAATTCTTCAAACTTTTGTGGGTTACTTAGAGATGTGTGACAATTTTAGTTTATAGGCATAATTTTTCTCTCTTGTCGTCCTCTTCATTTTATGAAATGAAAGCACCCATTCTTTTGCAACCTTTTTTTTCTTCTTCTAAAGGCAAACATTTTGTTTTGGTTTATTTTCACCCTGTTTCTACATCCTCACAACAAGAATTTATGTTCATACATAAATTACTTGAAATTTTTTGAACCCCTCAAGTTTTGCCCTGTTACTAGACCCCCCAAAATAAGGGGAGGGTCAGGGTTTTGTTTTCATACTTTAGTTACTTGAAAATGATGGTGTGACTTAATAATACCCATAGAGTTTTAGTAGTATCAGCCTCCTTTTTGCTGGCTATATCATATAGCCAAAAAGCGTAATTAAAAGCGAAAAGTGCTGAAATCAAGTGTTTAGTTTAGCGAGATTTCAATTGGCCAGAACTTGACCAAATTTTATGAAGATCATCAGATTTCTATACGCAGTTCAAATAGGTAGCCAAAAATATGAAAGGATGTCTAAAAAATGTTACTTTCATATTTAATTTGTAAACAATTTGGCTAAATCTACCTATGAATGATCATCACTTTGGCTACATCACAAAATTGACTGAAAAAAACCATTGAGTTTTACCCAATGGGGCCCACTCTATTGTCTAGTCATATTGGTGGTTCTAGCTAATTTAATGGCTTCAAAGGAGTTGGTGGGTGGAGGGTCAAAGCAAAGAGTTCCCAAATTCCTGACTTGTTCCTCAAAGAGTTCCCAATAGCATACTTCATTTTCATCCCATATGCTTGGGAAAATGTTGTTCTCCTTTCACCCATATAGGTGTGCTCAAGGGGAGGACCTCTAGACTTCAAAATAGAACCTTTTATTTTGGGGACCCTACAAGGTTTTATTTTTCATGAGTGATGGGTTGGTCGAATTGGCTCATTGCAAGGAAAAAAAATTGAAATTGGGAGGCACCTCGTCTAATGAATAGGACAAGTGAACGAGATCAATATGATTTTGCTGCCCAATGTTCATTTGTTTATCTCAGGCTCTGAGATTGTTTGCTTCACTTTGCTTACATCTGGAATGCAATCATGGATTTGCCACTTTTGATGTTTTATTTGTTCATCCTTTTGTGGGCCTAAAACACCATGCACGGAAATATAAATGTTGAACATCCTTCATTTATTATCCTCCTCAATGAAATGTGTATATATGTGATTTTTAGAAATTTTTTGTTACATATCAATTCTAGACTTTCAGATTATTGACATGAAGTCCATATCGTGTTTTGTAATTGAAGGGGTTAAAATATGGAAATGCTAGTCAACTTGACAGCCATTAATTAAGAATTCCTCAACATAAAAACCCAACTGTAAGTTTCATCAGTAAGAGCATCTCCAACGGTCCTCAGTATGACTCCAGAGAGTACAATTTATTGCGAAAAGGTCAAAATGTGCCAGTTAAGCTCAGGAAATTAGTTTTTCTGCACCAAATTCGTGCAGCTTGCTGTGGCTGGTGAAAGGTGAAACACCGAAGTTGTGCACCTCCAAAAAAGAGTGTAATAAATTGGACCCGACTGCGGCTCAGTATTTCTAATTGGTCGATCGTAATGATTGGTCCAGGTGGTTTGCTATTAGTAGTCCCCACATATTTGCCGTTCCAGTTTTATTGGTGGGGTTGCTAAAGAAAAACAGCTAAACTTAAACATTTAATTTTATTATCCAGAGTGACATTCTGATCAACGGTGGAGATGCTCTAAATAGACTAGACAACAAATTCTGAAATCATATATATGAAAGAAATGTCTAACATTATTCTATGTTATCAATTTGGGTCGCAAAGAGAAAATTGAACCAGCAAAGGGTCCTTATTGTACTGTCTGCTACTTTTTTCCCTGACTGCCCAATTGCCCAATCGCCCAGTTGTGTGTGGTCATCATGATGTGTCTGGTGATGAGAAGACAATCTTGGTGCTGCCCAGACAAAAAATATGGCATCATACATCTTCTTCTCAGACAAGAAAAAAGAAGAAGAAGCAGACAGTACTTTTGTTCTGTCTGCAATAAGGACCCATTGCTGATTTAACATCCACCCAACACAACTTTTGGGTGGCTACTCATATGATTTCAATGTTTTCTTGACAAACTTCCCCGCAATGCCCCATTGATTTTTCCTTGAGTGTTGCATAATTTTCCTCTCTCATAAAAAGGAGGATAAAAAGAAAAAAAGAATCAAAATAAAAGTATATATGATTAAGTATTTTCTAACCATTGGGAACCAATGAAAAATGGCATTAAAAAGGATGTGATTATAGTGCAGAAGTGCACTTATTTTCATATGATAGGGTAATAATGCAAACCATATGAAACCTAGTTGAACCATGGCTATTGTTTCCTTTCTCAAAAGTTTATCAATTCACCTTTGCATCCATGGCCAAGACCTTTCACCAAATAGAGCTCATGCTTTATTAAGCTTTAACCATCCAAACACATTCATCAAATATGGCTCATTGACATCTTTATGGAAAAATGCACCTCAATCAACTCTCTGTTTCAATTCATTCAATAACAAGAAACCCATTTAATTGGATTTACGAACGTACCAATCAGAGTTTTTTTTGAGTTTTTTTTATATAAAAAATTTGGAGAAAATTCACAAAAGATTAGCAAAATTATTCGAATTTACAGTTTTTTTTTCCAAAAATTCCCAATTCCTTTGTCAAAAAATGGCAAATTTTCACCAGGAAAAAAAAAACATTGATATCAATATTGAACTTGTACCCCCATGCAAATTCCACATACTTCATATCATGTAGTTATAAATTGTTATGGGTTCATTTTGTGTTCCAGTATGTGTATTTTATCTTTCAAAAAGATTTGGATCAACCTTCACCATTATCATCCCTTGTTTACTTTCTTTGTCATATTCCAAAGGAGTATTGATTGTTGTTTCCTTCCACTTCCTTTGATTCATCTTTTGACATGAATTCTCACCATTCTTAATCCAAAGCCCATCTATCCTCATCATTTGCCATCAATTTCTTGTTTGGTTCTTTTTGTGTTGACATGCAAAATTTATCTTGTTCAACTTGTTTTCTTACCTTCCAAAGATGAAAGGACATTCTATTTTGAAACTCCACAACAAGTGTTCATGAACACAAATTGGCATATAAATAATTATGGATAATAATAATATGTTTTGCTTGTAAGATTAAAAATTCATCCTACATAAGATAATTAAAAGTCGATAGGTTTATCTTTAAGAATCACTTAAACTTCCTTGGGATAAACTTATATAAACACTACAATGATATCAATTAAGCCCCAAGTTAACCCAAATTATAAGACAATGTTACATAGTTGTTGGTGGTCAATTCATTTGGTTCGCACTCTCTCATTTTGTTTAGTGATTCTTAAATTTTATTTAAACATTTATCAAAAGATTCACTCCATTATATTTTGAAATATAAAAAACTCATAATAAATTAAGTCCCCACCATGAACACAACAACAACAAAATATCCCTTTCATCATACCAACCTACTTAGCTTTGTGTTGGAATTCAAGATGTGAAGATTATGTATTGTCAAGAAACTTAGGTTTAGAATCAATGCTCGGAGGCAATGGGGAGACGGGATTAGATAACCCATGTCAACATCCGAAGATGTCCATCATTATTGCATTGTGGATCAATTTTGGTTGAAGACATTTTTGTCCATTATTATCACAATATTTCCATATTTTAATCAATAAGATTTTCCAAATGACAACATAATTTTCCTAATTTTTTCTTTATTTTTTTCAAATTCCCATCATCTTCAATATTATGCTACTTTTTTCTTCTTCTTTTTTTGCATAAAATGGTCAATTTCCCTGTATTTAAATCTTTATTACAACAAATATTTCTAGAATTGGATCCAAGTTTTTTTTAATAATCACCCATTGGGCGTAGACTTACCGAAGATAGGGATGCAAGAGACTGGATTTTGATTCACGGATTTATTTGAAAATGGGGACAAAAAAAAATGTTTTGACCAATGGGGTCAAAAAGACAAATAATTGAATTTTTCTAAGAAGACAAATTTATAAGAAAGGTTTTTTTTGTTTACAATAAAATTTTCCACTTTCTATTTGAAAATTGCTAAAAAAACAAATTTATAACGAGTTTTTGCTCTTTTGTAAAAAAATTCAAAAATACCCAATTCTGTTTTAGCAAATGACGATTTACCATCTTGTGGTCTGACTCTGATTGCACCGACCCTAATGAAAAATTTGAATCCATTCTAGAAATGGATAGTTTCATCCAAGGGCACCATGTCGTCAAGTTCATAATTAGAATCCCAAATGAAGCTCTTTCATCCACCTGGGCGGAGCAAGGGTCCCACGGCCTTGTCTGTCCCACTGCGGATTCCCGGTTGTTGTCGCGGGCGGTGGCGGCGGTTTGGACATCGAGAACAACTTCGCAAAAGAGCGTCAGATCCGATCTGCTTTCTGGTTCCGATCTCATGCAAGAAAATCCGTTTGCACTTTGTAGGAATTTTATTTTTTCCTCTGAGTTTTATCCCAGGCCGAAGCAAGCTTCGCAATGATCTGCAGCTGCTCAGTTTTCAAAGCCCCGGGGAAAGAATGAAAGCAATATATGGTCTTCTTCGTCGAGTTGCTGCAATGCATATTTGGACTTAGAAGATTTGGAGCGACATGTTTGGTAGCTTCTTGGATGATATTTTCTTCAGGTATGCAATCTCTGCCCTCGGACGTCCTTCTGAATTGGACGGAACGCAATTCTATTTCCAAGTCTGATCTGTGTTTGGAGATTTTAAGCTGACTCGATGAGGAGGGCTGCAATGCTGGCATCGACCTAGCCTAGCTGCTGCACCAGCTGGAGGAACTAGTGCCCGGATTCTTAACACCCAGAATTTCTCGACGCAACATTCTGTGGCACGTGACTGCAAGAAGCCCAATTTCAAAGCCTGGGTTTCGGGAAGGAAGGTTTTCGGGAGTCTTGGGACATGAAGAGATTTCGAGGTCGACTACACCAATTCTAGAGTGTAAGTAGCTGCATGTGAATATTAATCCAGTTGCAAGCAGAAAACCCAATATTTGCAGTACCCATGATGCTACAATGTTTCACGAGCCCGAGAGACGATTCAACTGTAGATCTCATGGCACTGCTTACACATGGAGTTGGTTGAATCCATTCGTATTCTGTTTTTAATAACAGTTTGCGAATCTGGGCAGTTACGTAGTGCAGAGAAGCTCACAGGGCCCGACGTAAATCTTACTCTAGGGTTCTTCAGAAACGTGTCGAGAAAATGCAACCCAATCTTCGGATCAAGGTGTGCGCAGTTGAGTGTCTGCTACGCAATGTCTCTGGGAGTCTGTAGGAAGTTGATTCAGGCATACATGATCTTTTCCATGCCAGTCCAGCCTTGATCGGTTTCGTTTCTGACACTGGAGTTGTAGCCAGAAGAGCTTGGATTTTGCTCTGCAGTAAGTACCTGCAAGCTTGCCTCATGCATCGTGGCTCGAAGACCATGCAGTTAGATGAGGCGTCGCGAGCTCGTAGATTGGCGTTTTTGCCTTCTGTGGAAGCGGTATTCGAGGATTTCAAGGGAAGAAGAGCAGGCCTCCTCAAGGCTCTCACATGCGACATAGACGAGCTTCTGCGACAATGTGACCCGCTCGACGACAAGGAGGCTCTGTGCCTCTTCGGCTTTCCGGATGGGTCATGGGAAGTAACAAGTCCAGTTGAAGAGGTGCCATCGGAGCGCCCCGAGCCTCTTGTGGGGATCAACCATACAATGGATCGCATATCGGGACGCGAGCAGTGGTTGCTGTTCGTGGCCTCGCACAGCGATTCCTGGCTTCTGTCCGCTGCTCTCTTCGCGGCATCTCCTTTCGATCACGTTGAGAAACAAAGACTGTTTGATCTTATGACCACCTTACCCACGCTCTATCACATAGTCTCGTGCAGCAAAATGGTGCAGGAAAATGCGCAGGATCATGTCGGTAGCTCCGGTGCATCTCATGAGAACAGCCAAATGGTGCAGGAAAATGAGCAGGATCTGCATGTCTATAGCTCCGGTGCATCTCATGAGATCAGCCATGTGAGGACCGGGACTGTTGAGAAGCGACGCACTGATTGTCGCCCCGCCCGAGGAGCACTTGCCAGATCCAGCTCCAGCTTGAAGAATGCAAACCCATTGCAGAAACTCAAGCAGGAGCGCGGAACTGGAGCAGATCACCTGGAATCGATGAAGAAGCGGATCAAGGTTGTGGATCCTCGCAAATCTGAAGAAACAGCAGCAGCAGCAGCCACAAAGAGTTGGGAGGCCGGCTCTTCCTTCTCTTCTCTAGAGAATAGTTTTAGGTCTGCAGCTCGGGATGCAGCGAGTCCTTTGGAATTCGACCTGAATCAGATGCCAGAGGATCCTCTTTAGAGCACTCGGATGAAAATCTTGTAAGAAAAGGTGCCTGCAGGTTTAGGGTTTAGGGTTTAGGCCCAATCAGTGCAGCAGGTTCAAACAAGAATTGAACATCTAGTTTCTCAAGATCTAGCAGCTATGGTTTCAGACATTGAAGAGCTTCTTTGCCAAAGACTTAATTACATGTTGGATTGGAATTGTGGATCATGGGTCACAATGTAATTGCTCCACTTGAAACCTGAAGAACTCATCAGCCCTTCTTTGAACATGTACATGCTTGTTTTCATGCCAAGCTTTCTTGCATCATTCTCAATTTCGTTTTCCATGACTTCTACAAGTTCTAAGATCATCAGATCTTGAACATTCCCATGTCCACATATTCACAGTAGCAATGTGGGTAGAAGTAGACAATGAATGCAGAATCTCAAATTGGATCTTCAGAGATCAAAGGCTTTGTTGGTTTCTGGAAGACTTATGGTCTAGGTGTCTCAGATTAGAGTTTCCATATCCTGAGGCTCTCTCTGTCGTGCTGCATTGGGAGAAAAGATAGTTGGACTCTTGAAGCAATTTTGCTCAAGCAATGTGTTTCAAAAAGGGGACTCAGCAATTTCCTCTTGGCTCTCTTCCATATGAATAAGGTGCTCAAGGTCATGAGAAAGAGAGGAAGCATCAATTGTGCCTTCAAGTTTCAGACACTCTGCTGCTGTGGCAATTGGAGAGGCAGAGGCAGAGGCAGAGTGCAATAATGATGAACAGTGAGTTCACCAAGAGATTGCTGCTGCAGTAACTTTCTCTATATTATGCACTATCTGCTACAAACATGTCAATAATCTGCCAGGCTAGTGTTTCTGTTCCCAGATGTGCTTTCAAAGGAGAGAATCATGTGTGCATCTTGTAGTTGGCATGGTCTCAAGTCTAAGTCCATCTCTCTATGTTCATGCAAATTAGTCCATGCAACATTGAAGTGTGCCAATATGTCTGTATTCTGAGGTTAGTGGATTAGATATTCTCAATTTAAGCATAGTGGAATTCATTTGTACAGGTTTCACAAAGTGGCTTGTTTTCCATGAGGGAGATTGGAGCTCTGTATCTATTTGGTGGCCTTGCACCATTGGTTTGCTTCCATGTTTATTGGGGTTCCAAAACAGGACCCTAATCTTTGCAATTCAGGAGATCTGTTGGGAGGGTGAGTATCAATTCAATGAAAAGATGCAGCTTGTTGCTTTGACTTTCAATTCATAACAAGACTGGAGTTGGTTGTTGCCAGTCATGAGGCATAAGTGCTGTCACAGTAATCAAGTAAATCTGCACTCACTGCTCAATACTGGAGTTGCCAGTTTTCATACTCCAAGGTAAGTAGCCACTGTTTTCAGAAGGATTGTGGTATACAAATGTTAGCCCAATCAGATCTCCCTTTGGTCCAAGTTCCTGTTAGTTCTCAACTTGCCACAGCCATCCCATATCTCACCCATATCTCATGAAGAAGACAAGGATTCCTCTCTTTGATCCCAACACTTACTTCTCAAGTGGAACACCTTCTCCATATTCGAGAATTCAATGCTCACCTCTTTTGAAAGTTTCCTTGCAGCTGCAAGAGACACATAATTTTATGCAATGTTCAGTGCTATGCACCTTCAATTTCTGCTTGATGGTTAGTCTGGAGCCACAGAGCAAATGGCAAATGCTGAATCCAATTTAACTAAGTAGTTTGGATTGCAAGTCATGGTAGGTTCAAAAGTAGGATTGTGGACTTTTAGATGTTCTGATGAGGAAGGTGGGAAATCTTCCTCTTCTGTGGTGTGGGAAGGAATGTTGAGCTTTCAAGTTGCTCAGATTATGACCAGAAGGTGTGCACTTTTGAGAGACATTTACAGTGTCCAGACATAACTCAGCTTCCTGCTTCTTTTCCCTGTCTAAGAAAAAGAATGTGAAGCTTTCCAGCAGAAAACCTTGGCTGAATGTGATTTTGTTTATGCAGCTCATCAGTGAAGAAAGGGACATGGAACGGAAGGTAACTGACTTTGGATTCACAGTTAAGCCTGATGCTCAAATAGTTGAGAAAAGTAAGCATATAGTGGATAAATGCTTTGGAACTTTCTTGTGTCCTATGATCAGGCAGACCCTACACATCTGAAAAAGGCTCATAGAACGACCAGGCCAGAATGGTTCCTGTCCACCAATTCCAAGGCTCCAATCTGCTCATGGATGGTCCATCTGTGAAAACTTAAAGGTTCCAGGTGGCTTCCAGAGGCTCCAAAGCAGCTGGGAATGCAGGCTTCAACACTAAGTGTAAGCTAAGATCTGTTTCATGAACAATCATTGCAAGAGAAGAAAGAAAGCACTAGAAAACAGAATCCAAATGAGATTACAAGAGTCAGTTTTCTGAATCTCTGTTGAGGGCTCTCTCAGGACTTGTGAAAGAGCATTCTTGACAAGTCTGTTGGAGGACAAATGTAAAATGCAAAGACTTGCTGGCATTGAGTTTCATTTCTCATCAATTTGAACCAACCCAATCCACAAAGAAAACCAATTGGCAATGCACTCCTCGTTCTAAGAAAGAAGAGCTGAGATTCAGGAACCAATGGAGCACCTAGAGAACTTGGGTGGCTACCTTCAAGAGCTGAGATTGTGGAACCAAGAGTGCAGCTACAGAATTTGTGGATTACCTTCAGGAGCTTTAAGACCAGATCAAATCTTTACTAGTGATTGCTCAGAAAGGGTCTGAAGCTCAGAGCTAACCTCTACACAATCATGTGGGCCATAGATAGCAGCATTTTACTACCTTCTTATTACATTCCTAAAACTGGGAGCACTTTGACGTAAATCTAATCCTTATTATAACTACTCTAATCCATTTTGGAAGACTGTTTCCCTAATCTACACTTCAATATACATATACATTATAATGTGCAGTGCAGCCCACTTCGGTTTTTGTAAGTGGGGCAAAGAATGGTGGCATGCCTGAAGAATGCTGGAAAACCTATTTGGAAATAATAAACTAATTTCTCTGTATCCACAGGGTGATGGCAATATACAATTACCAACCTATTTAATCTCAACCCTAATTTGGAGTACCTGCCACTTTGACACATTGGTACCCTGGTCGAGCAGCTGCACCTGCAACATTTTTAGGGCAAAGAGATTGTGGCGGTGGCACCATACAATTGTATTGCACACATACAGCCACACTAGTGGGGAGGGATGAATTCCCAAGAGCTCCCCAATCGGATAGGAAGTTGTGTTGGAGATACAGTGACTGCAAAGCTGCAGATTCCATCCGACTTACAAAGACCTGCAACATCAACAGATTTCAAGTATTTGGTTTTTGTGAGGAAACTGCAAGTTTTGAGTCACAAACTGCTGTGATGCATAGTGCAAAACATTTGCCCCATGGCATGCATCAGCCAGAGAAACCCACCCTCCCATAAAGAGGATCTATGTGTGCAGCATTGTTGTCATGGATAACTGCTGCTCACCTCAGGAACAGCACCGATAAAGAAGTTGTTGTTCAAAAACAGACTTTGTGCGCCCGCAAGGAAAGGGGAGATGGTGCCATCCAGATGGTTGTAGCTGAGATCCACATAATTGATGGTGATTGGTGCCGGCACAGTCACTTGGCCTGACAACAAGTTGCGATTGAGCATTAAGTATGACAATGGAAATGTAAACAGCACACTTGGTATTGAACCAGAGAATTGATTGAAGCTGCAATCCAAGTAGGTCAAGCTGCTCAATGGCACCAAGGCTCCCAACCATCCTGTCAATGTATTTCTGGTGAGGGATAAATACTGTAAGGAGGATGGGAGACTGGGAATCCCGCCTGACAGTTGATTATTTCGTAGATCCAGATGCGTGAGAGATGAGCTTGAGAAGCTTGGAATTGATCCTGAAAGCTTGTTATCAGAGAGAATCAGAATTTTGAGAGCAGGAAGCTGTCCAAGTCCCCATGGAATCGACCCATCCAACCCATTCATGCTCAGTTGTAGAATCTGAAGGTTTCGTAAATTTGCAAAGCTGTCTGGAATGCTGCCTGAGATTTGGTTCTGGTCACAGGAAAAGATCTGAAGATTTTGGAGGTTGCCAAGAGAAGAAGGAAGCAACCCTTGCACTTCGCCTGCAGAAATCATCAGCTGGGTTAGGTACACCAAGCCTCCCAACGCAGGAGTCAGTGAGCCTGAAAGCCCTGGAGTTCCTGCAGACTGTGGGCCGAGGAAGAGAGACCCCACTCTGTTGACTCCATCCACTGTTACACATTGAACTCCACTGAAAGACTCACACGGATCAACATTGGCTGCAAACTCCCAAGTGCTGAAGAAGCTACCTCCAGGTAAATCAACCAAGCTGTTCTTCACTGATGCAAGAACTTCAAAATCCTGCTGGTCCAGAAGCTGCTGGGCTTCTAGGGGGACGATACCAATGACGAGGCACAAAAGTGTATGCACCAAGAAGACATGCACAATGTCCCGTCTTCTTGTAGCTTGCTTCCCCATCCCTAATGAATGATTCAAACCAGTGACTGAAGAACCCACACCCAATTTAGCGCGCTGTTGCTTCCTGACACCAATCCTCCTCCTGGACTCCTCGTCCTACTCCTCCTGCACACCTGCCTTCAAACTGATGACCTGGATTGTAGAAGCCGGTTTTTTTCGCTTTCCTTCCCCACCAAACAGCTTTAAAAAAAATCAGGCAAACTGTTAGAAATTCGTATGAACAATTGCAAACTTCACAAAAGCTAGGAAGGTGTATGATTCACAGAGAGAGTTAGATAGGAACTGGAATTGCAAAGTGAAGCTCTCGACACTCCAAGATCAACCAACCCACAAACAAACCCTTTGTAGCAGCAGCAGCAGCAGCAGCCAAGCTTCTTTCGCTCCAAGCTCAATGATTGGAGTCACCACTAGTACCACCACCACAATCACCAAACAAGGTAGTCAGCAGAGCAATGTCTGAAGTACTCAAAGACTTTCTCTGAGACAGCAAAGCAGAACTACCACAATACAAGTCTAATCACAAAAAAAAACACTTGATCCTATCTCTCTCTAAACATACATATATACTTCATGCAAAACATAAGCTACTTGGCCTTAATCTCTATTGCACTCGAACACTATGAAGATCCTCAATGAGTGCATGTCCACACACTGCACGCCCAGATACTGTCTCCACTCATACACATGATGAGCTTATATGATTTCTTTGCTCTTCGGGTGAGCTGATTTCTTTTTTCCTTTCGAAAACCCAATTCTTCTTTTCTCTTCCAACTTCTCGTTCAACAACAACCACCACCATAAAACAAGATCCTTGGGGGAAAATGTTCGAGAGCTGGAAATAATAGCAGAGCACAACAATGGTAAATGACAAAAACCAACAGCACAATAACAACAACAGCAACAAAGAAGCAACAGAAGAAGTTCTAAAAGCTCAATGTGCACTATGAAATCATGATTTTTTTGCAATTTTGGTGGGAGCTGAGCAATGAATGCAAATATCAACAGGACTGTTGTTGCTGTCCGTCCCCGCTCTCTTTTCAGTGTATTACTTACTGTCCATGAAGTAGTCAGTCAATGAGTGAAGCTATGTCAGAGGAGGGTTTAGGGTTTAAGGTTTTTGAAAGATATGGAATTTATAATATCCTATTTTTTTAATTGATCATGTCCAATTTCCAAAAATTACATTATCATCAATAGTAATGGAGAACACATGTCGGTGATAGTGTTTTTTTTATTTGATTTTGTGATGTAGCTGAGGTAGTGATCATCCTTAAGCCCAATTTAGCCAAATTTGGCTATCAACCAAGTATGAATAGAAATTTCTTAAACATCCTTATACATTTTTGGCTACCTACTTGAACCTAAGTGCAGAAATGTGGCAATTCTTTTTTTTTAATCTTAACTTGTTGCGAATCATGGCAATCTGTTTTCAAAAAATCATTGAATTTGTGACCAAAATTTTCCAAATGAAAGAGGGTTTTGAGGTTAAGGATTGAGGGTTATAAATCTTAATATGAGACCAATTAAGATTGTAACATATAACTCTATGTAAATTGTTCTAGTATGATTGAGTGGTAGTACACAAACATAATCAATGAGGGAACAAATGACACAGGTATGGGGGTGTAGGGTCCAAGGTTTCAAAGGATATGAGAATTTGCTACAGCTTATATAATCCTTTCAAGTTATGTTATGCTTAAGAGGGGAGGAAAGGAAAGACAAAAAAAACTATGATTGATGATTGAACAAATGACATATAAGTTAGGGGTACAGGTTTTGAAGTCTCCAGTACCACTATTTAAGAGGGTTCACAAGAGCATGCCCAACGGCAGCAGAAAAAAATTCCCCTGTACAGTACTTTTTGGATGAAGATTTGCAGAAAAACACTCTGAAACACTGCTTGCTTGGGGGCACATATTACCAGGGCCCTCGACGAGAGCTCCAGGTAATGACTGTTTCACAGTAATAAATGACTGTCTGTAATTGGTCAACTACAATGATTGGCTCAGGTGGTGAGAGTTCAAGAGTCTCTCACTTTGTACAGTCCATCTTTTCCAGTTCATGGATGGGGATGGCAGAGAAAGAAAACACTCCACACTGGATGTGCTCAATATTGATAGAGACCTGCCATTGGGCATGCTATAACCTTCACGTAAACTGCTTATGTGTACGCCTTATATGATGGTTGGTAGAATTGTAAGCGAGATAATGAATAATCACATGATTGATAATTGTTATTGCTTTCAGTTACATGATTCTGATATGATTTCTTTTTATTTTTCTCTGTTTGGGAGTATTTGGATTTTGTGCAGCATAGAACGGCTGGTGAGCAAACATTTAAGCATTCAGGGCAGGCCGGCCTTCAAGGGGAGGCTTTGTTGTTTCTGGTGTCCAAACAAAACTTGAACCCCTCTTGTTGACACATCTGGTGCACTAAAAATCATCAAAAATGAATTAAAATTGAGAAAATTAAAATCCCCCAAAGTAAAGGGGGTCAAGAACTCAAAGAAACAAACCCCCAAACATAACAAAGTTGATTCTCAAGCACCCAAAAATTTCTTTGTATGTTGCTATGGTGCTATTAGAATTTCATGATGATTTGTAGATCTGAAGGTGGCACTCTTATAGCACTTTAAATTGTTTAAAATGAACAAGAAATGAAAAAGTTAAAAGCTTTGAAAGTAAGAGGGGTCCAAAGAGAAGGGGGAAAAAAAAAACATGTTTTCTGAGTTGAAAAGCTTATTTTTCTTCTTGCTATTATTTCATTGCTCCTTTTTCTTTGCATTTCAAAGATGATTTCTAGAGCTTGAGGAAGTGCTCCCATAACATTTTAAATCACTCAAAATGAAGCACAGATAAACAAAGATCTAAAGAAATGTTCGATGATGATGGGCAATTCTACCCTATATAATTATTAGCATGCCTGCAATTTTCCTTTGGGTTCCGACAGGGTTTGAATTTTGCACTCCATTTCCTTCATTGACATCTCACAGGCTTTTACCAGACTAGTCAAAGAGGGGGCAATCAAGTTTACAAGATTCTACTCAAGTAACTTCAGCCTTCTGTTTCTAGACAACTGGCCAGCAAACTGACTAGACCAACCTATCATTTGCAAAGAAAAGTTACCAATTTCCCACAACACCCCTTAAAACAAACCCCAGAAATAAAAAATACCTCACATGTTGTATAAACTATAAACTCACTTTGGGTGAACCAACACCTACACTTGTATCGTGGTAGAAACCAGAGTTGGGCGGTTCTTTGACTCTTATGAAGAATTTCTAGTTCCAGTTCTAAAAAAGAATATTAGAGCGGTTCCAGTTCCAGTTCTAAAAAAGAATATTAGAGCGGTTCCAGTTCCAGTTCTTCCAAAGAACTAAATCTTGGTTTCCTGTTCCAATCCTGTTCTTCAAAAAAAACAAAATCCCAACTCTGATTCTGACTCCGGTTCTAAAATTTGAACTTGACTCCAGTCTGGTTTCAGGACAAAAACCTGCGGTTAACTGCTGTTAAGCCCCCAGTTCAAAAAACCTTTTGTTCAAAAAACAGAGAACCCAGTTCCAGTTCCAAACCCCTGTTCCAAAAAATCATACCCAGTTCCAGTTTAGTTTAAACTAACTGGAATAGTGGTTCTAACCTGCTGAACTGGGTACCAGCCAAACCCTGGTCAAAAGTAAAAACCCTAAAGTTTTTTGAGATTCTTATAAATCTAGTTATTCTTTGGCAAAATTAGGCCCTACAAATCCAAAGTTAACATTTCCCAGGTTAGATATAGGACTGTTTACCCTAGCCTTTAAGAGACAGCACTCAAGAAAGTGAAGGTACCCACAGTATAGGTACTCTTCACCAGGCACCCTGGCTTACTAAGGCCCGCTTTACACTAGGAGTCAAGGTCAATGTTCAACCCAAATCCAGCATTCCTATTGGTGCAAAAGTTGAAAGCAGCCCCAAGGGCTTTACGCTAGGAGTCAAGGCTGAAATAGAAAAAAAACTTTTCAATCTGCCCCAAGTTACTAGTAAATGCTGAACTTTATGGCCTTGTATTGACCCCAAGGCTGAAAAAAGGATACCATCAAATTTGGGAGGCCAATTTGCAACCCTTGGGGCCAATGTTCCAGCATTAATTAATATCTTAACGTCAAAATCTTAGCATTTATTAGTAACTTGGGGCCAATTTGCAACCCAAATATCCTCAAAGTTGGCCCCCAAGTTTTTTTCGGCCCTGACTCCTAGTGTAAAGATTGGTCTAAACTCAAATGTCCAAAATAACCAAAAATTGCAAGGAAAAATCACCAAGATCAAAACTCAAATTAATTTCTGCTGGTGGAGAGAAAAACCAAATTAGTATCCCAAAAAATTTGGTTTAACTCTATGTATGAAACACCCAAAACTCATTTCACAACAAAACTAATTTTTCCTAACCACAAACACTCACTCACAGATACTCTCTTTCTTTTCTCCCTCTCTCTCTCAACTGGCACATTCTGGCACTATTAACAACACAGCATTAAACACTGGGCCAAAGTCACCCCTTCTTTAGTGGGAAGAAAGGGTGACAGAGTTCAACTCCAAGACTCAAGGCCAAAAGAAGGGGGTAAATTGGCTGACACAAAAAAAAGGGGAAAAAAAAAACACTGACAATGGAGGTAGCCAGTGAAATTGAGTACAACTCTTAACTCTTAAGTAGATAGGAATATATTGAAAAATGCACAACCTTACACAGAGGGTACTACTACTAACTAGGCCTACTTACAAAGCCGTTGAGCAGTTCCTGCAGTTGTGAGTGATTCCACAACGGTTACAACAGCGTTTCTCTTTTTGGGATCGTGTGTACCGTTGTGGATGAAATAAATTATATTATTTTGTGTCAGAGACTATGACATTGAATGAATGATGAACTATACATTCATTGAATGAATGAATGAATTTTTTTAATGTATTTTGTGTGTGAGTGTTTTTGTGATGGCTTTCAAAGGCCCTTTTCCTCCAGGGACAAAATGGTTGATGAATGGTACCAGAAAACATCTAACTCTCCACCCATAGTAGCAAAATAACCTCTACAGTGTATTTTGGATGAAGTATAGGAGTCAAACAGTGTGAAACTCAGTTTCCATCTTTGAATCTGCGACCATACATTGCCCTTGCCCTTCAAGAGGATAATTGAAGGAATTTTATTTTTTTAAATTGGCCAGCTAAATGCATTGGTCTAGGTTTACTCACATTTTCATATTCATATCAGGGTTTTTTTTTTCAATTCAGTGGTGTAGCCAAACTGGTATCATTCACAAGATGTTTTTAGCCAAGGTTGGCTATAGACGAGATATCAAAGTGAACAAGGGGTGTGTCACACTGTCGCCTTGCCATTTACATTAAAACGTATCTTAATGCAAAAGAAGAATATGGAAACTCAAATATTTCACCATCTGAAAATATAATCTTGAAAAAATTTCCTCTCAAAGAAACCAAAATGCTTCAAGATATTATAATCTATAACTAATCTCAAGTTTAACACAAGCCAAAATATGGTCTTTCAAAAATCCTCATATAAAAATAGACCTATTACCTAGGCGCCAAAACCCCTTAAGCTACTTACTCTATAATGAAACCAAACACAATATCCTTGCCTTGGTAGGCAAGGCCAACAAAGTGCACAAGTAATGTGTTAGAACCAAGTCTGTAAATAGCTATGAGACATTGATTATTAGTTCACTCAAGATAACTATAAGAAAAAGAAAATTCAGACCACCAAATTCATCAACCCCATTGGACCTGAAAAACAAATCTTGAGGCCTACACACAACCTTATTCTGCTGAACATTGAAATAATGGTCTTTTATTGCATTTCCATTGGTCCTTTTTAAATTCTCACAAAACATACCAAACCCTATTACACATTTAACTATAAGTTCACTCAAGTTATAAATAACTAAGAGAAAAAATTCAGACCACCAATCCAGCAATTTCATTGGCCATAACATTTTTTCTGCACACCTAATGCCTATTCAACACCATCTGTGTATTATTAGTAGACTAATATTATAACCCATGTCTGTATGTTAAAAACCAAACCAAAACCCACACTGCAAGTTCTCTTTCAAAAACTGAAATCAGAAAACACTGCTTGGAACACAATTAATGGTCTCTTTAAGCTTTTTCAAGGGTTTGGATTGTAGGCCATTCCGTAACTTCAGAGCATCTACACTCACACCCTCTATTTGGGCCTCAATTGATGTTTATCACATTCAACATAGATTGTTATTTATTCACATCCCCATTGTTTTTCAAGGGTGGAATTTTCCATTTTTCCAACCTAGAGGATACAATTTCAACATAAGTAAAGAACTTTTTCTGAAAAAGTTGCCCTAAATCGCCATATTTCAAAAAATACTTGAATGAAATTGCCAGATTTCTACAATCGGTTCCAGCAGGTAGCCCATATATAAAAGGATTTCTTAAAAATTTCACTCAGATCGAACCTCCAATTCCAGTACCTGCTAGTTCTTTAAACTTTTGACAGATGAAACCTGTGATCAAGTCCTATGGCTTCTGTTTATCAACATGTAACCATGATTAGAGATTGTGTAAGTACCAGTTTCCTACAACTAATTCAAAAGTCACCACTTGACTAAAAGATTATAACCTACATATGACCTTTTCAGCAAGGTAAGAGCTCATTGCCTAGACAACTATTGAAGTTAATACTTCAATTAGGTGCATTTTGCAAGCATCCACTGAAAATTTCCTTAAGAGTTACATCATCATCTAACTACTTAACTACCTATGTAAGTAGAAAAGTATCATAGGCAAATAGGTAGGGAATGTAAGTGGTTATCGTGTAGGTAGGTAAGTAAGAGGTGGCTACTATAAGTAGGGACAGGCATGTAGATGGTTAGTAGATAGCTAACCACTGTGATTAAGTAAGTGTCAAGAAATGCATCAAAAAAAGTGTTTCCTGTTCACACACCATCCATCCTGCATGTTGAGCTGCTGGTTGCTGGTTCACTCTGGCATATCATTTGACAGAGCAAAACCTAAGTTTGAAAACTGTGTGAAAATTCACCTATGTAATGGGTCAGGGTAAGTCCACTAGAGCCTAGGGACAAGGATGCGGGAAGGAGACCAGTTGAAAAACCAACTGGTTGCAACCACGTCCAATGGCAAAAGTGTGGATTTCTCAAGTGAGAAAACTTAAGTTTACGGACAGCTTATGAATCAACAAATTGCATGAAATTGTCAGTTGTAGTTTGTATACTATGAAGCTCTGAAAAGAATGCCAAGAAGCAAAGTTGCATTCATTTTCAGTCATGACAAATCACCCTTGGTATTCGGGGATGGAGATTACATGGGCACCATCAATCTTAGTATCAAAATGAGGTCTATAAAAAATGGTTGGAAAATTATAAGTGCATTTCAGATGTGTAACTTAGGCATAGGAAAGAGGGGCCCATCTCAAATCAAAAGCTTTTTGGAACTCACGACTAGAGGCCTTGGAATCTTTTCAGTTATGATTCCAAGTCCAAATAAGATGCCAGGTTTCATATCATCTCGTGATAAGAGGCCTTGGAATCTTTTTGGTTATGGTTTGAAGGCCAAATAAGATGCCAGCTTTTAAATTGTCTCATTACAAGAGGCCTTGGAATCTTTTCTTAACTAAATTGCTGTTTTGTTCATTGTAAGGTATTATTGTCAACTTACAAAATAATGTAAAAGCAAAGCCAACATAACAATGAAGTTTTCTGTAAAAGAAAGAAAACATAACAGCAAGCAAGGCAAGCAATTTGGGTATAATGTAGGATGAATTTTTTTGTTTATTTTTAAGTATACTAATTCTGAATAGGGTGTGAAACTATTTTTACCTGGACCACCAATGGTGACAAAATTAGTTTCACCTTAAATTTGTGCAACTTCACTATTGTTATTGTAACTAAAAACAAATTTTTTGAAGAATTATGTGCAATAAATGAAGACTGTCAGTACTTGACACCCAATTTTAATCATTTTTTTCTTTTTGCAAATAACAACATTTGGATCTTTGAGAGGGGTTGGAGGTGAAAAATAAGGCCCAAAACCAACCAAGGTGATTTTAAGTGTAACTGGCACATGATTGGTATGTAATAGGTTGAAATCTGTATTGGGTATGTCTTCTTTGAGTAATTCTTAGAAATGTGATAATCAACATTATCTAATTCTTATAATTGTGATAACCAAAATTATCTAATTCTTACAATTGTGATAATCAGAATGATCTAAATGTTAAAAATGTGACAAACAAAACAATCAATTGACACCAATTACCAAACAAGGCATGAATTGCAATGTGCTATCTGAAAAGCATTCTTAAATATTGGAATGGTAACTAGATGAAGACCCACTAATTGTGTCTTAGGTATATACAGAACTTGAAAATTGCATTAACTTATTCAGCACTAATCAGCACATGTCATGAATGCATGCCACATTGAGTCAGTGGTAAGTAAATGAAACAAACATACATAGTTTATTGAACAATAAATCTAAGTAACCAAGAACCTAGACAACTTGTCCCCTCTTTTTGTTTTAGTCAAAAATTATGTATATTGTCTCTTTAGATATATCTGATTAAAACTATGTATATTACCGTGAAACTGTGACAACAAGCTCCAATTGCAATGCCATCAAATCAAGTTTTTGTTGCAATGCAGGTAGTTTGTTGATAAAATCATCAACAAGTCTATTAAGCTGATTGCATTTTAGTCTTGTGTCA
>Ga0116231_10004236_pt1 | contig 29143 bp, 26 predicted proteins | sample S1TSphgellanicum_2_FD_89695 | JGI IMG/M metagenome (GOLD analysis project Ga0116231, IMG submission 89695) | Host-associated microbial communities from peat moss isolated from Minnesota, USA - S1T2_Fd - Sphagnum magellanicum MG | ecosystem: Host-associated > Plants > Peat moss > Unclassified...
ATTTTTTGGTTGTGTAAAAAAAAAGTCATGGTCCTCGTCACGTATTATTTGATTCCCCCCCCCCCCCCAAAAAAAAAAAACACCCAAAATAATATATCAACTCTACTTATTAGAGTGTTATTCAATCTTTTTTCATTGCATGGGGGGTGACAATGGCTCCACAATGGGTCGGTCAGAAGCCGAAAAAAAAACCCAAGTATTTTTTGGTACATTTTTTTGTGTTTTCAACATCATTTTGTAAGACACCTCTCTCTCACCCTCCTTATATGAAAACAACAAGGAGGCCCCCCCAAAAAAAATTTGTTCCGAACAAATCAATTTGACAATGTAACCATTTACGTACTCCGGAAACACACGCGCACATACACGCAACACACACATCACATTCGTCACAAGGCACGCAACAAAAGTGAGTAACTTTCTTTCCAAGACACAAAAGAGCCAACCCCCAAAGCTAAAAGAAAAGGGTAGGTAAAAATTAAAAATTAAAATTAAATAAAAGTCCTTAATATTAATTTTTTAAAATATATTCCAATTTTTTATTATTATTATTTTCCTTTTTTAAGAACAATCCAATCAATTCACCTGTAGCGCCGGTCACCGGGTGGGCCCGGGGCTTTTTCGGTTTGCTGGGGTTCTCGGTGTGCCAGCCGTGTGCTGACTGTGTGCTACCACACGCCTGCGCGTGCACATTGCACGCCTGCCAGTGAACCGGTGGTCCCGCCCTCTCTCCAGGTTTCGCCAGAGGCACACACCCCTGGTTTCGCCAGACGCAGGAGTGGCCGCCGTATACGTACATATGTAGTGTATGGATGAATACATGTATCATACAATTTTATTCTACCAAGAATGGAAGGTAGACATTAACATTTTCATTCGTCACACTCTCTTTTCCAAGAGCTAAATTACAAAAGAAACTAACTCATTTGGGTTTTCTTTTTCTTTTTTTTTTCCTTTTTTCCAGGTTTTTTTTTCCCCCATTTTGTGCAAGGGAAAAAGAAGGGCAAGTTGTTGTTCAAAAGCAATAATTGATTATGTTGATATTTTATTTTATTTTTTTAATTAAAAGAAGTGGTTTTACTCCATCCAAGAGCCAAATCTAGCTTAAAGTTTCAAGGATAGATAGAAAAATTGATCTTAGCCAAGATTAATGTGATTCCATGCCTCCATAATTTGAGCTTATTGATATGTTAGTCTTTTTTTTAACAAAAATTGTGAGAAGTTGTCAACTCTCCACAATGAAACTTCTTTTGCAAGTATGGTTTCAAAGGGAGTGAATGAGCTACCTAATGGTTTTGGGTGTAGTTTGGGTCTTGCCTTGGTAGGTCCTAAACTTGAGATATTTTTGAAATGGGACATTTGATATATATGTTCAATTCAACTTTGATTGAAATAAAAATGAATTTCATGAATATTTTCAATGATATTTATATGGTAATAAATTTGTGTATGCTCACTTACACCAATGACCCAAGGTTGTCAAAAGGGATATACCTAGGTGTTTTTGCCTTTCAATAATTAGGTTTTGTAGGTGAACATGTGGTTTGCCCTCTTGTCCTAGTTGTAGGTTTCATAAGGATTTTTGTCATCACTATTGTTGATCAATAATTTTTGTTTTAACTTTCAAACGAATTTTATATTACTCATCAAAAATTTGTTTTGGCGATGTATCATTGTTATGTTCATTTCTCTATCTTCACTCCTCTCATTTCCATGATTTCATTGTTTTCCATGTCCTTCCTATTTGTCTCCCATCATTCTTTTCACCATCCCATTACCCATGTTGTTTCAATTGTGATCTTTGTTGACCCCTTTGTCCATCCATTGTCCATGTCTCTCTTCTTGCCATTTCCATCATTCTTTTCAAGTACCTCGCATTGTCACCCAAACAAGACCCCATTGTCCATCCATTGTTTGTGTAGTCATTTTTGCCATTTCCATCATTCTTTTCAAGTACCTCCCAATCCTCACCCAAAGAGGACTCCATTGTCCATCCATTATCTATGTCCCCTTCTTGCCATTTCCATCATCCCCTTTCCCCCCTCCCCCCCCCCCAAGTGCTTCCCATTGTCACCCAAACAAGACCCCATTGTCCATCTATTGTTTGTGTCCCCTTCTTGCCATTTCAATCATTCCCCCAAGTACTTTTCATTGTCACCCAAATAAGACCCCATTGTACATCCATTGTTCATGTCACCTTCTTACCATTTTCATCATTCCCCCAAATACCTCCCATTGTCACCCAAACAAAATTGAAACAACCTTAAGGCCATGTTGCACCTAGTGGGAGTGCCATGCCTAAGCTAATAATGCCATGACCTTATGACATTACACTAAGGTCAAATACATTACTTGTCAATGTTTGTCATCATCAAACATGCCATGTTGTTGTTTGTTTCTATTTTTGTTGTGCATGCTAGACCTTGAGTGGTAGCTACCAGCATATGATCATCACTAAAATTCGAGATGTTTCTAAACCTCTAAAAGGTAAGAAGGTTTTCCTCCCACTTTTTTTTTCCTATTATTTTGCTAGAGTTTTCTTATTTATGTTTTATGTTTGTAAATGTGTGTTTGGAGCTTCACAACATGTCAATTTCTTGGTTGCCTTCAAAATTGTGATCTTTGGGAGAGCTCCACCTTATGAAATTATGCTTTGGTGAGTTTCACTTGACAACATGTCAAGAAACATGTGATGTTTTAGTCACCTTCATGATTGTGGTCCTCAATAGAACTCCATTTTGACCAAACTAACATCTCACTTGTGAAAATATGAAGCTATGTCTTTGTTTTTTGCTTTTCTTTTTGTTAGAAAAAAAATTTCATAGACTTTTTTGTGTCTATGACTAAAAAAAGGGCCTCCATGACTAGTAATTACTATTGAGTAGTTTTTGTGTTTTTTATCAAAGGCTTGCAAAAGACATCAAAATTTATCATTGCTTCAATTAAACTTGCCAATTGAGGAATCGGGCATAGATTTACAACATAATCTTCAAGAACTATAGATATTTACATTACATAACTACAAGATGTCTTGGATTTGGTAAGAATTGGTGAAAGCTAGGGCATTAAGTGAAGCCTTAATTGACAACTTGGTTTCACCACTTCTTGTTGACAAAATGTGATATTAGTAGATGGATCTAGCATTTTCAAATCTCAAAAGAAACATCTTTGGATATCTACAACCAAGCAAAGCCTTTAATTTCAAAACAAAATACCTAGCATAAAAAGGTGGTTCCTATTGAAATCAAAGTTTTGTGCATAATTTACAAATTTGGTGCAAACATCTTGACTTTTAATAAGTGTTTATAATTGGGAAATCCATTGTATCTTTTATGTTCCAAAAATGGTAATGGCAATCAATGTTGTGTTCAAAGAATTCACGATGTGGCCTATTGGTGATAAGATGAAGGTTGTGATGATGGAGTTAAAAAATGGGTGTGGTATGCAGAGTGTGATAAATATTGACGAAATTCACATTGCCATAACAAAACCTCGTAGTGTTTCTTTTTAAGACTACCACTATATTATTCAATTTAATTCAAGTCCATTTGAATGTCAAATTATGCTACATTATGAGAAATCATATCCTCAACAACTAGACTGCCCTACAACTAAAGTTCCAAAATAATCAATATACAATTACAATATAGTTGTCCCATGGAAATATGGGGAATTAATAAATAAAATGCCACATTAAAAAATCAAGGAATTGTACTATAGTTGCAAGATGGACATTGATACAATAAAATGTACACATTGTAAATATGGTAATCAACCATGTTTAACTTTGTTTGCAAGTTGCATTTTAGTAACATGTTGCAACTACATTACGACTAGGGTAAATGTAACACCCAATTAGCAATTACTTTGCAATTAGTGTACGACTTTGACACATATTATCATGCCACGTGTATGCATTTTGACCACCCATTAGATATGACATTTTCAAATTGTATACAACTAGTTATCAATTATGATTCCCATTGATATCAGTTGTGCCACTAAATTGTCACTTATAAGTATTTTTTTCACTATTTTATGATTGTTGTTCAACTATTTTATTGTTAATTTTTCATTACATTGCAATTCACAACATCATGTCACCTTATAGACCTATCAAACCATAGAATTCATTGAGGGTGAAAATCTACTCTTGAAGTGAAATTTAAAATAGTGTTTATGTTGTATTACAAATTCAATTAAGGTGTACATATGGATATACCTTTATGTACATCAATGTTTTATACCCTAGATGTCTAATTGTTTCATTAACAAAGGTCAATTCTTTCAAGTCGATAATGTGCTTATGCCTATTATTAAAAAATTCAAAATGAATTACAAAGGATTTTTTCCTTTGTAAACAACTAGTATCTCGTAAATAAGTGAGCCAAAGTAACCAATCAGCCAAGCCAACATGTCAAAACATTAGCCAAATCAACCAAGTCAACCAAATGACCATTGTGAACAACTAATCTGCAACTAGATTTCAACTTGAAATTTGAAAATATAAAATTTGGGTGGGAGACCTATAAAGAAATAACACGCGGTAATAAATCAATTTGTCTCCCCTTTTGCATCAATGACCTTCATCCACCTAGATGCTTATTGTTAAAAAATTAAATATGATATTTTTTTTAAATGTTTTTTTCTTTAAACATTTTGTGCATTAGTCTTTTGGTGATGCAATTATCATATCATGTGCTACATAACTAAGATTTTAAATTTTTTTCCCAAATTAAAACTAAAGTTGAAAGGTTGGTACAATTTTTTTTGTTTATTTTAAAAACTTATAGGTTGAATGTTCTTATTATTAAAGATTGAAATTTTTATTTTTATTTCTTAAAGGTTGAAGGCTTGTGATTTATATTCATGAAACATTTATTTGTATTTATATTTTTAAAATGGTGTGAGATAATCTACCCATTTTCTTTAGAAGTTGACTTATAAAATGTAACTTATAGTGATGAGGGATTTGTGAAGGGTGAAATGTTTTTGATGGTAGTCATGTTGTAACTTTTGTTTGTGTATTTAAACATTTGAATTTTTGAGGTGAAAGGTGGATTTGAAGTAAAACTAGTTTGTTTAAACACACACGTTATTTTTGTGCATTTATGTGATTTTTATCATTCTTGTGTTACAAGGTTGAACTTTGATGATGTTTGAATCCCTCAAAATTAAAGTTGTGCATACAAGGTAAGGTTTTTCAAAAATAAAATCATGGTTTTGTTTGAAATATATAGTTTTGAATAGAAGAACATGCACATGTGATGTTGTATAATTTGGTTAGCTTGTTAATAATTATGTCATTGAATGTGTTATGATTTGTTGTGTAGTAATCCAAACTGATACATGTAATAAGATAAATTCCAAAACAACAAAAGTGAAATAATATGGTGAATTTAAACTTCAATACTCCAAACTTCTATGATGCATTTTATTTTGAAAACCACCGTTGTATACAAGTGTAGTTGATTGCAATTTAGTTTATATTGATATTATGTATGTTGCATTTTACTGATAAATAAGTTATATTAGTGGCATTACAATTGTAAATCAATTTTATTTAATTTGAAAAGAAGAACATCCTTAAAAAGTTTACATTACAATGTTATGTATATATTATTGATTTCATTTCACATGTGATAAAAAATATTGTAATATGCCAAATTTCAAGTAGATAAGGTGGAATGAAAAAAATGTGGTTCAAGTTCCATTTCAGCAAAAAAAATTTAAAAATTAAATTTAAAATAACAACATTTTATTGTTTTGGTTCATTATCATTTTTTATGAACCTTTATTTAAGTAGAAGAAATTTCATGTTATAAATAACTTGAACAATATATTTAGAATTATAATCAGATCATATTTCAATAAAAAAAATTTAAATGTTTTTATAATGCATTTTCCAACCTTGAATGTTGATGTGTACAATTTTAGATCCATTTCATGTTTACAAATAATGATGGAATGTAATTTTTCATTATTTATCACAATTTGGACAATGATAATGTGTGTGGAAGGTTTGCACATTTGCATTGTAAGTTGCAATTTAGTTGTCCAATACTATTAAAATCAATTACCATATAATTACATTGGAACTCATAATTAAACATTTAATTACAAAGGACATAACAAACTTCATTTGTGAATGGATGAATGAAAAATCATGCAAGCATTAAGTTTGTTGATGGATGAATGAATAAACATGCGACATTAGGTTTGTTGATGGATGAATAAAAAACCATGTAAACATTAGGTTTGTTTATGGATGAATAAAAAATCACATAAACATTATGTTCATTAATGGATGAACATGTTTAATAATTATTCCATAATAGTCACATAGTTGTCATTTGCAAATTGGGTACATCATTGTTACACACAAGTTGTACTTTGTGCCAATGTGAATTGTCATGTAGTTGTCAATTAATTACAGCCATTAATCTGTTTCCATCACACCAACAAGTTGCAAAAGAATTGCAATGAAAATCAATAGAATTCATCATTAATGGGTGGATGAAAAATAACATTAACATGATGTTATAGTGGTAGTTGCAAATTGGTTGCATTAAAATTGCACAATAGTTGTTCATGCACATTTACAACTGAATTACACAAATTACATACGTATACAATTCCACATATGGTGAGTTGTGTTCATTACAACTCATGCAACTCATTTGATAACAATCATACGATAGAAATATGTTAAGTTGCAATGAAGTTGCAAGTGCTCTTTGCAATTCAATTTGTCAATGTTAATTTATTCCAATCCATTGGCATGTGCATATCCTCCATGTGTGGGATTTAATTATCACACTCTACACCTATTGCAAATGTTTAATTCTCACCTTCCTTTTCTCAATTGCTTTAATTATATTCTTGTGAATTATGCCAAATGTTTTTTTTTCACTCCAATCTTCTTAACAAGATGCCAAGCTTACCTAATAGAACTATCTGCACATGTTTTGTGGTATTCCTTGTGCCTTTACATGATAAAAGAATGTTAAGACTATCTTTTTTTCAAAGTTTGGGATGATTGTGCAACTTTTTCTAGAAATGGGTGTGACAAAACCTACCCAAATTTTGCACTTGGACTTGAGAAGGTAGGTTAAAACATGGGACTATTTTGTGCTAAAATTGGGGTTTTATGTCCACTTGGGGGGGAGGTAAAACTCACTAGTATACTTTGGCCAAGAGCGTGAGGATTGGGAGACATTGCTTAGTTGTACCCTTCTTGAAATGCTTATGTACATTGCAAAATGGGATCAAGAGATGCAAGGGGAGATGCATTTTTCTCAATGCCATCTTTAATCATATGTTAATCATTGATGTCAAGGTCATCATATGGTGAAAACTCTTGTAGGTATAGTTGTGCAAATAGATGTCAGCTATGGAATCTAGTGAATGTGAAATGTTGAAACATGGTCTGCTATGCATGAATTCATCAATGAGGTCAAAGTATGCTCTACTAAAACTTTTGGGCAATCCTTGTGTGACCCTATTTCTATGGACATTTCCAAGTAGTTGTCGTTCTGATTAGTAACGTCTATGTAATCAATTATCTTTTTGTAGTTTCCATAGATAAACCTCCACTTGTCCTTACAACATGTTCCATTGTGGAAATGCTTATGATTACCATTGGTCGTAACAAAATGTACTTCCACTTTATGATGGATGTTTCCATGTTTTTTTAATTCAACCATTATCAAGTGGCATCACGCTTTGTTTTCTTTCCTTTAAAGAATGTTAGGATTTTAACATTCTCCTAATTCAATTATATAGGTATTTTGGATCTAATTTCTACACAAACTAGATCTACAAGAACTTCATACTTCTCTTCTTTGTTAAAAAAAAAGGTTGACCTAATGTTCTTGCACTATTGTCATTGAGGTTTATGATATCAAACAAATTTGAGTAATCATTCTTTCATAGTATTCTTAATGCATTTCAATTTACCCTTCATGTTGTTTTCAAAATATTAACATGTTTTGTTTTTGTTCTTTATGGATGCATGTAGAAAAAGATTCAATGGATTCAAAGGAGTTCAACTAAATACTTGTTGGAGCAACATTTGTAGCAATGTTTGTTGGTGCTATTGTTCCCATTTGGTGAATTTGGTTGAAATTGTTTCAATCATCATCAAGGGGTTGTAGCTTCATTGTTAGTCATGTTATTCGATGAAATTTCTTGGAAAAAAATTGTTCAAAACTATTGTCAAAAGGTTACATGTTGATTAAGGACAAATAGCTCTTACAACTATTACTATTTATAGATAAATGGATGGAACTCTATAATTTATGCGAAGTGTAAAATGCACTTGGATTGCAATTTTTGACAAACTTGATTATAAATAGAAACTTGCAATTGAACCAATTTTTAGATAGGATTGAACTATAAAATGCACTTGAATTATAGTTTGGAAGGATAAAGATTTTGCTTGGAATGATATTTAAGAACTCTACGCAAGAAAAGAGACTTGATTACAAGGAACATTGTTATGGATAACTTTTAGCTATAGATGTTTAGAACCATAATAGGCACACATGAAAAGAAAGAAGGGGGCTCCCTTAATATTAAGTTAATAATCCCTTGTTCTTTTGAGGCTTCACATAACACCAAGAAAAAGGTTTGAAGTCCATCTTTTTTGAAGTTTAAGCATTAGAAAACATTAGATGTTAACACCAAATTAACATTAATGCCATGTCACTGCCACAAAGGATTTGGTGTTAATTATTATTCAAAGGATGGATTGATGTTTTTTTTTATCACAAACTTTTGTTAACGGCATAATAGGATAGATGAAGACTAATTAGGACATAACAATAGATTTAAATTGTTTTTTCACGAGAATATTTGAATATTTTTCATGAGAATTTACAAAAGAAAGGGGAGAACTTGGGAATATTATTGCATGTAAATGTTTAGAAAAGATGTAAAGATCAAATGGATAGAGATGATTAGAGAATTATTTTTAGTTTTGGAGTTTTGTATTTTATACATATCATTTTCTATTTTGAATGAAAAAAAGGTTGATGCCAACTTGTTGTGCTTCTAAAATATAATGAAGTACAAAAACTATAAAATAGATGCGGCATGCATCATTTATGCAATTGTGTGTCCTTTTTAGAGAATTCAGAATGTATAAATTAAACACAAATTATGTGATAGGAGATTTAGTATAACAGATTATAAAATTTAGTACTCATTATTTTTAAAAAATTTGCTTGGATATAATATTTGTAGTTTTGCTTAGGTCAATACCCCTTAAGCCATGGAGGTTTCAAAAGCAATCCAAATATTGTGAGTATTTTTGTAAGCCTTGATGTTGCACTAGATTTTTTTGGGAGTGATAAAGATGGTATTTGGTTATTAAATTTTAACTTGAACAACTTTTTTGTGATGGCATTATTTTTCTTTTTTTTTGTTTATTTACTTCATTTTTTCAACAAACTTGTTGAGGTTGAACCATTTTCAAGGCTTTGGATAAAAGGTCACATCATACCTTAGTTTTCAATGATCAATATATGTGTGCATGGAAAACAAAAAAATCGAAAGAAGGAAAATCAATAAATATTGTTACCACAATGATGAAAATGATCAATATTAGGTTATGAACCCTTTGTGATTTCTAATTTACTAATTATTGAAGACTTTTTGCTTCATTGCATTCCAAGCCATTTGTGATGTTGTTTTGGGCGTTTGTTTCAATTTTTCTTAATGTTTACTACAAGATTAAGATTCAAGGTTTGAACTGTGACCTTTGAATTTCCTTTTAAGTGTTTCAAGGTGGGGCAATGATTGATTGTAATTACATTTTACAACTAAATCAAGCAACAAAGATGTGGGAAGTGGATTCAAAGTTTGCAATTTTAGGATGGATTACGTGCTTGAAGTAGGTTTTGGATTTGAATTTTGGTTTGATTCCCATTATGAAACATGAAAAAACATGCAAATGTTCATTCATTAGTTTGTTTGATGAGCAATGGTGATGCAATAATGGGTCACTATGGGCAACTTGATTGAAAATGAGATGTTCATATCTTTAAAAATTCCATAATAAAATTCCACGCCTTGGATTGATGTTTGAGATTTTTTTTTTCATGAAAGGTTTGGCTAAAGAAAAATAAATTCACTAGAACATGTCAAATCTTTGAAAGTTGACCTCCAAACCTAGGGCGGCTATTGTTACAAACACAAAACATAATGTGTACTTTGTGGGTTTAATTATCAATTGTTGAAATTTTTGAAATATTAAATTTGGGACTATTGAACCTCACTTTTGGAAGTAAATAAATATTTCAACCAGGATTGTTGATTAGTAATCTTAGGTATGGTATATTAAGTGATCTTTGATGGAAATCTAATTATTATTTCAAATTCAAAACAAGTTGACATTTGATAATTAAAAACCAAATATATATGATTAGCTTGTTGAAGTAAAAATATCTAGCCTTGCAAATATTATGTTGTGAACTCTCATTTAACAAACTTCCACGTCTATTTCCCATTTTTGTTAATTCACTAATTGATAATTCATCCATTTTTCTTTAATTTGAAATTTCTAAAATCTTGTATAGTTTTTAAAAAAATTCACAATTGATATGAATAGTCTTAAAATTCATGGAATCATAGAATTTTCTTACTACAAAAAAATTAATGTAGCCAAAATGGAAATCATCCATACAATGTTGAAAAAATGGTGATCGTCAAGTTACAAATATTTACCCAAATCAGGGTATAAACATAAAATGAAGCACACATGCTTAATCATCCTTCCATATATATATATATAACTATTATTTTATATTTACTTTTTTTTTCAATTTTAATGATTGAAACCTTAAAATCACTTCATTTTCAATTTATTTATTTATTACAATTTTTGGAAAATTGTATCAACATAAAAAATGTTTGGAAACATTTTATGTACTTTGTAATGCAAACATCATAAAACCCAACATCCATGACTAGGACAAATTGCAATGATATCCCAAATTTAATCATTTAATCATATGTCCATGTATTTAATGATGCATAATTGACTATCCTTAATTATCATTGAAATTATACACAACTAAAGTACAATTTCAAAATTTATAAATGTGATGAAGTCATATTACATTGGCACTTTATACAAGCAAATATTGGGTTTTATTTTGGTATTCTGTAACTCATACATGATTGTTTTAACAATTGAACAATCCATTATTAAACCAAAGGTTTCATATTATTAATTGGTTTCAAATGTAGTATATGACCAATTGCCAAAAGGTTCATTATTCTACAACGTAAGTGAATAGGAAATGACAATGTGCTATAATTTGAAGAAAAATGACATACTCTTCATAAAAGTTAAAACCATCCACATGTAATTTATTGTAACAAAATAAAAAGGCTGAAATAATAATGGAAAACCATATGAAGGATAAATAGGATTTTCGAAATAGAATAAATAATATATTTTGAATAAATTTTATTTAATTTGGACTTCAACCATAAATATTTTTAAAAATGTAATGTCTTTACATCCAAAACTACATACAATAGATTTAATTAATGTAATTATGAAACTAAAGACTAGTCTTTCTTTTTTTTGGCAAATATCCAAACACAAGTGAAAAAAAAGGACCCTATGAATTCATACAAGGGATTTTGTGAAAAAAATCCACCAAAATCACCATATTTTGAGGATATATTTTTTGAATTACCATATTTAAACAATACATTACAATAATTCACAAAAATATAACAAAGTTCCAAATTCATCTAATTATTTTCTTAGATAATTGTTGCTCCACCTAGCTCACAAAAATGAAAGAAAATCCTTTCAAAAGACAAATGGAATAGCAAGCTACATAATTAATTTTATTATTTAAATTCAAAGGTGGGATGTAATTAATCAATTTAATTATAATTTTTTTAATTCAAATTTATTTAATCTCATAATCACATTTGAAAGTTTAAAATAATTATGCAAAATTAATGTTTTTTTTAACCTTTGAAATTTGATTCAAATTAAATACAAGATAAAATTCATAATTTTTATTCTTACCTAAGGATAAATTATGATAATATAATTATTGAACTTTTAATATATATGAATAATTATGTTTATAATTATGTGTTGACACTATTGGCCACAAGTTGAAGGTGTGATGGGTTGTTAATTAAGATTTGGTTCATGGACATGGAAAGGGCATGGAGGGTGAAAGTTTAATAATCTCTTGTAATATCTTATGCTTTTGACCTACAAGACTATAAGTGAATCATTTGACTTTTCACATTAACCATGATACATACAACTATGCCCACATGGCTAGTTCCAACTTTCACAAATTTCATTTTTAATATAATAAAAATTCTAATTCTAACAATATTAATAATTGTTAAATGTGATGCAATTTATTTTAAAATTGTTGTTTGTGTGGATATAGTTGTAAATGCCATTGTCAAGACAAGGAATTCAATTTGATTATGAAGGTATATATGGTCATGTGTGTCACATGTATGATAGTAACATAGTAATATGTGTAATCATAAATATGAGTTTGGTGGGAGTGAAAATCTAGATGGGTTTGTATCATTTAACATTATGGTTTAGATTTATAATTATCAAGAATGAAAGTTTGATGAGTATCATTAAAAGTATTTACAATTTCAAAGTAATTGCCTTTCATAATCTTTCCAACTCATTCCATGAAGTAAATAAAAGGTATCAATTTTAAAATCTTAGCACAAAAAAATTCAAAACCAAAAAGTAAAAAGTTGATTTCCATGTTTTTTTTGCCATTTATTGAAAAAAAAAAGTTTGTATGTAGATGCAAGTTCATATCTATAACAAAAGTCCTTTAAAAAGTCTACAATCCATTCAAATGCATCACCATTTATTGTTGTAAATTTTTGGTGATCCTCACTAGTGAGCTTATTTCATAAATATAAAAAGAAAACTTTGTATTAATGTATGATCGGTTGTAAGGTGGAAATATTTTTCATCTTTTGTAAATGATTATGGTGTTACTTCGTGTTCAAGGTTACACAATATAATATTAGTTATGCAAATTCTTAAAATACCAATAAAAATGGGATCTAGAGTTCATTTATCATGGAATTGTGTCCAATGACTTAAAATTATTATGGGGCAAGTAAAAAAATAAAAATAAAATTTAATTACAATGTTTAATGGAAGTTCTAACAAAACAACAAACATTAAAATGGTCCAAACTAGATATTCAAAATCACATGTTCTAAGGATTGCATCATTATTAAGTATTTAAAGGAGAATATTTTGTAAAATATGATTAAAATCATAATTTGTAAATCAATTTTTGATTTTATTAACATTTCATTCTTATTACTTAAAAAAACATTGATTAGATTGTAGTGAATATAATGTGAATGTGCACAGAAAAAAAAATCCCATAAAAATGTCATTTTCAAATCATTTAAAGTTTTTAAAAAGTCATTTAAGCAATGAAAAAGGTTGGGTAGACTATTTTAAACATGTTTTTGGGTATTCTAAATTAATTTTAAATTTCATCAAATGTTTTCATAATACATCAATAATATTATTGTATAAATTCATCAAAAAATTTCAACATCAATGTAAGTAACCATTTACAACAATATAATTTTAAAAATAATTACATCTTATAATGACTCCTTATACTCAATTTGAACCAAAAAATGAGACCCTTTTTATTATATTTGATGCAATAACTAATGACTTGATAGTGGAACCCTATTTTTTGCAATTTTACATACAAAGAATTATGACCTATCAATCAATAATAATAATAAAATAAAATTTTAAGGGGAAGGTAATATGTTTAAGCCTTGAAGTTTCACCTATTTCTAGGCATTAAAGCAAAGAGAAAAACACACAAAATATTCCATGCAAATAGTTTGTATTTTCACCCAAATATCCAATGCATGAAAACCTATGAGACTACTAGTACAACCTTATAAATTTGTTATTGCTTGTACAACTCCACTAAAAAGATTCACACATGCACATGGATTTAATAAGTAGACAACAATGCTACAATTTCTCATATAAATGTTCATTTAAATATCATTTTTAATTTTAAGGTCTATAGGTTGTCATGTAAATGTTGTTGTCCACATTACCAATGTTGTTTGGAAGTATCATATAATCTAGTAACCCTTCCTTATTCATATAGCAAGTTCGGAGCTAAAATTATATTGTTTTAGAAGTGCATAAATTTGAATTATAAATTTTTTCCAACAAATTTTTGTTTGAAGAAAATGAAACATCTTTTGAAACATGTTATGTGCTAAATTGAATACAACTTGTAAACCTCTTTCTCCATTACACCTTACATACCAACAATCAAAACAATATTAAAAACATCCTAACATCCCCAACACTCCAAATTTAACCCTATAAAAGTAAATCTAAACATTCACCTTTACTTCCATCGAAAGTCTTCCAAAAAACACTTTCAAACTTCAAATCATATTTTATTCAAGTGATTACATATTATCCATTAACCATTCTTTCTAAAATCTAATTAAATCAAGGGTAATAAAAATATATGTGAAGTTAGCCTAGCCTTCACAAGGAGTTTCATACCTTGTTATTTTGATACCTAGTTCTTAGTTGTTTGAAAAGTCACCCTAATTGTGGGTGAAATTGGAAAAGAAAAGATCGAAAATAAAGTTGATTGGGTGGCGCCTTTGATTACCTTTAAAGTAGGACATTTCTACTTTTATGGACAATCCAAATCTTTGGACTAGGGCAAGAGGGATGCACATAAGCCAATATAGTAAAAGACTGGGTGAAAATTGTGATTACACCAAAGTTGGTGCATTTCTTAGTTTTGCTTTCTGTTTTTTTTCGTTTGTAAGGTTTTGATCTCATCAAAGACTTGTGAAGCTTTATTAAGAAACACACCATAAATTAGGGAAATGTACAAAGGAGTAAAATAAAGGAAAAGGGAAAAGTGATAGGACGTTAAGTTAGTTCAAAGTAGTTATGAAAATCTTTCCATGTCCATATCTAATTGCCCGTGGAAGGTCGACCATATTTATATGTCAAAAACCAACGACTTGTAATAGATCAATCATGGTGATGGGAGGTGTGTTTTGAAGGGGTGGAAGTTGGGAAGTAATTAAGCCTATGATTATCGCCCGATTTAAGATGGAAGGTGATTGCATCCTTTGTAATGTGATCAAAAATTTTTGACGAAGAAAAGTGACCAAGGTAGAAAGATGAAAACCTTTTGTCCCTTTCAAGCTCCAAATGGCATTGGCACAATCGTGTAAAAACACATTGACATGTTTGTGTAAACAACCAAATATTTCAATTACTAAGGGGATAAATTGATTTGTGGGGTGTTGGTTGCAATAACTCCTTTCCTTGGCTTGAGTTACATCAGAGGCAACAAATCCTTGAATTGTGCAAGATCGGGGAAGTAAATCCGCTCGTGTTGGGTTGACAATGACAACGTCAATTAAGGTGCAAATGCCATTTTTGGTAAGCACAATCTTGATTTGTCGATGAGAGGAGTTGAATGTGGTGGAAGGAGGTGCATATAATTGTTCTCATATCAGGTGGAAGGAGGTGCATATAATTGTTCTCATATCACGTGAAAACCAACATTTTACACAATGGTGACAAAGGTGTCGTGAATTGCATCATGGGTTCCAGTGCGTTCATTACCATGAGCACAACGTAAAAGGTGGATACCCATAGAGTTGATGGGATGTGTGCACACACATTGAGGGATGTTTGTAATTGAAGGATGGGTATCTTCCCCAATTTTTTGCATAGCACTTTGTATGCGACTTAAACTAGTTGAGTTGTAAGCCAAATGCTTACCCTTAGACCAAAACATGATAAAAATTGGGCATGATGGGTCTTAGATGTCTCGTTAGAGAACATGCTAGAAAGGGTATGATGGTGCAAACACTCCAAAATGGAATCTTGAAGTTGAATCATTTGTTGCCCGATGAATTGTTCAAATGGAAGAATACACGCATGGGCCAAGGGTGGTAAAAGATCACATGTTGCTTTGAGGTGTTGTTGGAAAGGAAATGTGTTGTTGTTAACTCGTGCTAAGGTTTCAAGAAGGAAGGGATTTTGATCAACCATAAACCTAACAACTATGACTAAAACGACAAGGCCCCTTTTCTTTAGATAGTCTACTGGGGTGACGGTGAATGTTGATATGAGCTTGACATCATTAAAAGTTATTGGGAGGGAGGTTTGTTTACGAGCTAAAGGTCCTTTTGGGCTATCAAAGGATCTTGAACCTGAAAGGTGTCCAAACACTTTGTGGAAGGAGGAGTCAAAGGAAATAAGGGACTTTATGTAAGTGGAAGATGGAAGTGTGCATCGTAAAAGATACGATGGGTGTTGCACAAAATAATAAATAAAAATTCCAAATGTCACCTCAACATCATCCATTCTAAGGAAACGGTCCACATGTTGAACATCCTCTTGCATGGCATCTTTGATGAAAGATGATGTGAAAGTTAAGGTGCCCAACGAAAACCCCAAGATTTTAATTCCTTTAGATGGGGTGATAAATTGGGATGGGGTGTTGAAGTTTGGTGGCAAGTCAAAGCATGACCATGCAATGCATTTTTGAGGTTAGATAGAAAGACTTATTGCACAAAGTTCAGTTTAGAAATGTTCATAAACATCTATACAATTGAAGGAGGACCTATGATGTGAGTGTCATTTGCACATGGATGGAAATAGACAAGATGGGAAATGATTAATTGTAGAATGTAAAGCCTTAAAATGGGCTAAAGCAAATAATGCCCCCTATAAAGGATCACCTTGATGAGTTCCCATGACAAATGGAATGATTGTGACATCACTTTCACGATTGCAATGATTATAAAACAAATGAAATTCAAAAACACAAAATGCATGAACAAAGGGGATGAGTTGTATGGTATCCCCACCTACTACATGAAGTTTTTGTAATATGACCCCTTTTAACATTAAATTAAAAGCATTTGCCACGTCCAGTTGAAGAATAACCATGTCAGGGTGAAGGTCCAAGGTGCACCTAATGTCGTGGATTATTATTTCACAACCACCTTTAATTGTAACTCTAAATCAGTGTGGAAAAAAATGTGTTGTAAAATCTTCACAAAATCAAAGACATAAAATGCAGCTTGTGAATCAATACAATGCTTCCCTCACTGTAATGGGACTAACTCCACCTAAAGGCTTGGTCATGGCTAAAAGGTCGGCCACTCCAAGGACGTGTGTAATTTGGGGTGGAATGTGACCTTGTGCAATATGAAAACAAAATTGGAATAATTAAAGGAATTTGTTCACTGAATCTTTTGGGTGAAAACAGTCTTGAAGGTGTTAAAAAACCATCCTAAAAGGACCACTTGTCGATAAAATGCGGCATGCATTGGAATGCAAACTTAAAGGAATTGGAATAAAGTTTGACGTCTAATTTGTAGTCTTCGAAGACAAACGAGAAATAACCATCTGATTTGGGGTGTAATGTGGTGAAAGTTGATGTGGTGTCAGAGGACATGGGTGCAAGAGAAAATCATGTCAAATTGCGAACTGCCCAAGAGTATTCCCCTGCATGGCCAAAGGTTAAACTATGGAATAGGTGTTTGTGAATTGGAAGATCATGTTGGGGAAAAGGGATGGAATTTGAAATGGCCAACAAAGTTTGCGCTTGCAAAAAAAACTCCTTTTATAAATTTTCCTACTCACTTGTTAGAAAGCAATTGAATTGAATTCATGTTTCCCTATGCCCTATCACCTAGCCACAAGGGGGCAAAGCGAAACACCATTGGGGTAGTAGGAGGAGCAAGTGCCATACTACCACATTATACAGGTTCTTCACTAGCTTATCCAATAGAAATCAAAATGCCACTTGTACATCATGTCGTAGAGTGTTGGGGATGTGGTTATACAACTGAGGATGCAAAGGCCTAAGTGAAAGGACCTAGGGACATCCAACATTGAAACCCAAATCCAAGCTAATGCAAGTGGAGTGGGAATAAAGGAAGGTATTGGGTTAGGATGATCACAAGGGTTTGGATTGGATGAATTAGATGTCTAACAAGAACATTGATGATGATCTAACCCTTGATTAGTAAATTGGCGCCCATAAGTGGGGCACAAAACTTAGGTGGAAGTTGAAGGCATGTTAAAGAAAGGGGGGTAGGTTGGGGGGTATGATCATGGCTAATTGTGGGGACAAATAGAGTGGGAGGGGGAAAATGCCATAATTGTGCATGATTAGGGGGGTTTGGGAAAGTGTAATGTTGGGACCCCTCATTCACTATGAAGGGTTGGAGGTTGGTAGGGAACACTAGTAGGTGGTGTATGATTTATTATAGGGTTTAGGGGTAACTAGTGGGTGGTTTGTGGTTTGCATGGGGGCTGAGGTGGAGGCGCACAATATTAAACAAAATGAAAGAAAAAAGGTAAAAAACTTTTCAAGGAGTATTTTGCCAGGGCATTATGCCAAGGCCAAACCTTAACCATTATAGGCTTATGTGTCATGATCACTAAGTTATTAGATTCAACAAGACCTAAACATTCCAATACCAAAACATTAAATTAAGACTTATTTGCGCAATTGCATATAGGTCCCATGTTTTAAAAATTAATTATTTCAACACTGTAATTTTAAACCTATAGAGCCAATCGCATAATACTAGACGGATTAAATGGAAAAAAATAATGAATTATTACAACAAGCAAGTCTTATTTCAAAAGATAATTAAACTTTAATTTTGCCAAATCTTTTGACATCATCATTCTTATTCTACTAGGTTTGACACAACCTATATATTTTGAAAAGAACTATTGTGTAAGAATTAGGGGCCTAGAAACTCATAATATTTTAATATTTGGACTACCTAACTAATGTAATACCCAACTTCAATAACAAAAAAAACACCCTAGATTAAATCTTTTACTTTAAAAAAAAAATTTAGAATATATATTATTGGTGAATGATTAGCCATTAAGTATTGAAATGTTCACATTTACAACGCATTTTTATTATATATATCTTCCGTTGCTATTTCTTTAGGACTATGACAAAAACAAAAAAAAACCAAGATTGAGGTGAAGTTTATTTTTGTGTAGTAGAAACTTTTATTGTGCTTAATTTGAATATAATGACTAGATCCTTGGTGATAAAAAAAATTTCTAAGCTTGATGAAAACATTAAAAAATGACCCACCACAAAACAAAACCTAGACAAAAGAAAAGCAAAAAAACACAAAACCTATTTTCCCTTAGCCTTTTTACCTTTGTTGTCCGTTGTGTTGGTGTTGTTGTCATCACTATCCTCCTCCTTTGCTCCAAAAAGTGGTTACTTTCATGTGTCCCATTGTGTTAAGAAAATCTAGAAAGTTTAAGGGACCTAAACCTTCACTATCACTGATTATTTTTCTCCTTTTTGGTTCTTCTTTCCAAAGAAGGGGGTGGATGTGGGTTTTAGTGTGATTAAGTTTGTTGGGTGTTTTGCCAATAAACCCATATGAATTAAGAAAAAACCCTAGATGAAAGCCTTAGCTCCTTGCAGGACACTTCAAGCTGAGTTAATCATTGAAATGACATTGCCATCAACTCAAGATCTAAACCGGAATTGTTTCTTATTTATTGGTGTGTGAAGATTAAAGGAGATTGAACAATGTTGCTAGGGTTGTTAGATGGGCTATATCCCATGGCATTAGCAGAAACAACACGAACAATCCGAGTAGGATTTCGTTGATTGTTACAATGGTGTTGTTGGTAGTGGTGATGGTGACAAGAAGGAGGGATAAGATATTGTGGCAGTTACTGCCTGTGCACATTCCCACCACCCTGCTAATTCCAATGCCTCTTCCTCCCCTTGTTGCGGTTGTTATTGTTGTTGTTCCTCCCAATTGATTGACAATGGTCATTCCCTCTTTCCCTTTTCATGAGCACCTCCATTGTTGGTCTTCTTTTAACCCACCCCCCCCATAACTTCATAGTATAGATGTAGAGATAAAAAGATAGTAAACACAAACAAAAGGGGCCAAAACCTCATTCATTTTCCACCCAAACCTCTTATCTATTTTGTTTAAAGATCAACCAATAAAAATAGAGAGGAAAGCAAAGTTAGTAGTGGTTTGCAATGCAATAACCCTCGCGCAAATGTTCAATGATCATTTGATCTTGTTTTCTTGACTATGCCTTGTACTTTTGACAAACATAAGGTATTTGTACTACGAAATGGACACTTTATGAATATTTTTAATATCTCTTAATATACTGGAAGGATTTTTAATCATTTGTTTGTTGCTACGGATGACAACAACCCATGTTGCTTCAATGTTGTATACCAAGTGGACATGTTTGGGCAATTGCAACTTGGTAGTTTTTAACATAGTAGGGCCTTTCATCCAACGATGTGTTCTTACTCAAAATCAAAGTTACTAACTATTATCTAATGTGTTTTCTATTACTCTCTCACTTGTCACCATAATGTAAGTGGATTGCTTGACATTTGATTCTAATAAAACACAAGGTATTAATGCAAAATTATAAATTCTACAACAACACATACAGAGCAAATGGTAAGAGTCTTGGACCCATTCCTTTTGTTATGTTGTCTTTTCAACAAGATAAAATTCACAACATGTTAGCAATGATGCTAGACCCACATTTCAAAAGGCTAGGGCTACTCATTCAATATGTTGGGAAGGAAAGAGTGTTACAAATTGCAAGTGAATATGATATCAATGCATGTTGTTTTCACTCTTAGTACATGTATTCAAAATTTAAAACCCAAATGTTGCAAGTGAAAAAACTCCTAAATGTACATTAGAAAGTACTAAAAAGACATCATTATATGATATCATGGAGAACAATACGGAGATGGTGCTATTTATGATCAAAGAACAACTAGATAATTTTAGAATCACAAAACTCAATGAGGAGGAATGCAAGGATCCTCTTGCATGGAGAGATCATGAAGTGCAATTTTATTATGTTGAGTTTGTGACAAGACAAATTTTGGGGATTGTTGAGTTGCAAATTGAGACAAGGAGTCTTCAACATTATAGGTATTTGCACAAGCCTTCAACACTCTCATTTGAGGATAAAAAATATTGAGATGCTTATAAGCATCTACAAAAATTGGCCAAAATATGTTCATATTGGTGGTGCGTTGTTTATGGATGAGTTCAACAATATGGAAAAAGCCCTTATGGAGGAGAATGAAGATGTCATTGATAAGCTTGGCCTTTTGGAATGGGAAGACAAAAACATCAAACTTTAGGTATGTTGTTTGTTGTCTTGTTGATTTTTACAATTTCCATAAGTTTTTGTTTTCAAGTTTCACATTTTCTATTAAGAGGGACATGGCATTGCCAGTGTAACATTTCTTCTTTCACAAAGTTGCAACGGTCAATGGTGTTCATCCAGTTCCTTGTGGGGTATGGTGATTGGAGCTACTATTTGAACCATTCTTCAATTAGCTACTATTGGAACAATATTGCGTAATTGACATTGTTGGAGTTGCTACTATTGGAGCTGCCCTTTTGTAGTTGTTCTCATTTTAATTGATTTGATTCTTACTTGGACATTAGTTTTCATTAGAGACAGACTTTGATGTCATTTTGATCCAGCCATTTGTGTAAATTAGTCACCCACATTTCTGACTTTGATTCCCACTTGAGATGCAAAACTTTTTGTTTTGAGTTTTGCTCATGAGTTTTATTTGACTTTGATTTGCATTTGAAAACTTCATATCCCTGAAACACTTGCCCAACTTCCTCTCTAACATTACACAACTATTATAAGCAAATAGTCACAAATCCTTGTAAAACCTAAACCTCAAATCGCAAAGCCCGGGATGGTATGAGCTCAAGTACATCACATAACTAACAACTTGACCCGACTTTGAGACTCACAAGCATGCACCTGCACCCAGAGTAGTCTGGGCAATAAAAGGGAATTGAAACTTGAAACCTCCAAGACTTTTTCTTGTAATAATTTGGGTCCAGTTCAATTTGCATCTTACCAATAACAGAGAGAAAGCCCTCTTCACAATTCAACATGGAAGTTAGTCCTCTGCAATATACAGCTGCTCACGATAAGTTATGCATGACTTACATGACTTCTAGAGGTGCACACACACATACACATATGGTGTTGAAGTGTTGGGTGTAAGCCATTGTGACTCACTGAGCTTGAATCATATCAATCACTGAAGTGAGCTGCTGCTCATATTCAGCAGCTGGGATTTACGTTAAAAATGAATCTAAAGTACGCAAGCAGGCAGTATGATGTTAATTAGCTTAAAAACCAAGGATTAGTGTCAAAAAGGATGTTGGGATACTGTCGCCTAATGCCGTAAACCAAGGAAGAAGGAAAGCAGCATCACTGAGACTCGTACAAGGAGAGAATGTAATCTAATTTCACACGGGCAACCTCGACAAGATCTCGCTGTGCAGACAGTCGCTCCAGCAGGGCTGAGAATGCGGAGAACGCCTCCTCACCTGCAGGTGCTTGGAAATAGGCCACATCATGTTGTAGCTGCTCCAATGCAGCAGTGGCATCCTGAAGCTCGGCACGCTGAGTTTCAACTTGCTCCAATGTTGCACTCATACTTGACCACACCTGTTTTCCACTCAAAAGTTTATAACACTGTCCTCAGATCGGTGATCAATACAAACCCCTCCAGATGGACACTGGTTGTTCATATGCTATACACACCTGAGCTATGGCAGAGGCAACTACTGCACCTGTTACCAACAGCCTGAAAACCAAGGGGTTTCATGAATCTTTCAGAAAAGACCGGAATTGTGAACAATATTATCTCCATTACACAACCACAGAGTAACAGGAACACGACTCGTGAAAATGTCAGGGTCACACCATACCCACCTGTTTCATCACCTTCAAACGGTGGCGTGCATTATGAGCCTGCAAGCTCAAAGAGGAGGCACGCTGCATGTGCAACTTGGCATCAGCCTCTGCTTGGTTGGCATTCTGTGTGATCTGAGAGCGATTTGTCTCTGCAAGTTTCTCCGCTTGTGTCCAGTCCTCGTACTCTTGGTTGGCTTGTTTTTGAAGGGCATTTACTCTTCTCTCCTCTTCAAGCCAATTAATACCATGTCCCTCCTGCAGCACTTGTCTTGCCCATTCTTTGGCTTGAACTGCCACCCCAACATAAACCATGTAAAACCCACCCACATCCCCAACACCTCAATAATCAGTAATTCTCCTTGCTTGTTGCCATTCAAACACTAAAACCATCATCTGGGCTCAATCCTGAAATGAAGAACATTCCACTCAGTCTTTGGGTAGACTGACTGGAATCTTCTCTTACAGATTGTTGCCATTCCAGCTACAGAACTGTTTACAGTCAAGTAGAGCATGTGAAGCAAGGGGCATCCGAGTCTGTCAGGAGAGGCAGAAGCATTTGGGCAACAACCAACACTGTCCCCTCTCTGGCAGTTAGAGAGGATGCTACAGAGAAAGAGATGGTAGCCCTATAGACACATGCAAAACATCCTTGTTTGCATGCAGAAACACCCATTGTTCTTCATGTGTACATGTACACGAGGAGGACAGGGCATACCGGAATCACTGTCGGGGTCACCAAGAGCATCGAGTTCATCCCGAATCTGTTGCAAGTGGTTGTACACATCAGTGGAGGGCGTGGTGCACTGCTGGACTAGCTGGTGTGTGGCTATTGACTTCTTCAGCAAGGGAAGATACATGGCATTCTCAGTGTCCCTCATTGTCATCACTGCAACAGACAGTTGCTCCTCTATCTCCTCCAATTGGGTGCTCCCCACTGCATGCCCCAATGTTCTTTTCCAGAATGGTAACAAGCTACCCTTTTGCCCACAACCAGAGCACATAAACTCTCCATCCAGTGTCAATTGCTTTGAGACACCTGCTTGTTGGGCATTGTATGCACACAGGAAATGGCACACATGCAAGCATGTTGCACAGTCCAGCATATTTGGTTTCTCAGTAGGTGATACCTCCTCTTTGCAGAAACTGCACATGCATCCCCGACAGAATGATGCGTCATCGATACAGATCCTGCACAAGCAGACAGTTGCAGCTGGCTCAAATACTGGTCCTGCTTCTGGCACTTCAGCTCTTTTGCCAGAAGGTTCTGTCATGTCTGTTCTACCCTCCGTCCGCTTCTCAGCATTCTCTGTCAATCCCACTACCTCCTTGTCTTTGCTGTCATTTGCACTGATTCTATCCCCTTGCACCAGAAGTGCCCCTTCTGATAAAGCCCCATCCTGATTCCCAAGGAGAACAGCATCTTCAGTGGGTTTAGTAGTGCCTCTGTTGTGGCCTACTTTGGCCATTTCCACTGGCAACACATCTTCACTGACAACACCCATCCTTCTGTTTGCATCATGCATGGACAGGCCACTCTGAAGCTTCTGAGCCTCAGGTGATGTGGTTTCTTCGGCCTGTTTGTTGTGAAGTGCTGAACATGCAGCAAGCACAGGTAGGTCTGTACAAGCTCCATTGTTCTCATGGAAACTTTGTCCATTGGTCTTTGACTCATGGTGTGAAGATAGAAGACCACTACTAGGTTGCGTCACCTGCTTTGGGAGGCCATTCTGAAGAACAGGCTGCTCTTCTTTGGTCAGAGAATGTATAAGCGACTGCATGTGACCTGCCTCCAAAGAGCACCAATAACGCTTGTACTTACATCTCCATTCAACACACAGAGATGCAAGCTCGATCTTCCCCATTGAAGCCGGCGGATCCTGTAACCTGAGAATGAAAACAAACACACGGATTACCTGGGTTGGGTAACGTATCAAGTTGGTCAACTCCAAGTTTCGCTGAAGAAGAAGCTCCCGCATTTCAGCCAGTTCCGCAGTGCTTTTTGTCTTCAACTGCCTTGCCTCCTCAATGAAGTGCTGGTAGTCAGAATTTTCATTGTATATCCATTTGTAACTTGCTGCACTGGACAGTACAGACTTGAACGAATGCTTCGACACAGCAGCAGTGCGTGGAACTTCACTGTTGCTCTTCTTCAACTTCCCAGACAAGTGATGATTTCCTTCAAATGCCAGCCTGCTGCTTGATACAAGCGGCGGCACACTCTTGTCTACTTGCACCTGCCACCCATTGCAATAAAAATTAGGATTCTCACAATTTATTTCACAAAAAAGGATTGGTGGTGGCATCCAACTTACCTTTTGAGATAACCCTGTCTTCTGGAAGATCTTTTGTGCAATCTTCTTTTTGCGTTTCTTCTTGGCAGGCCCATTGGCATCATCAGGCTTCCTGCGCTTGCTTGTTTTGTCCAAGATCCCCGGCAATGGTCCACCACCCTTGAATTCTTGCATACAAAAACAGCATCCCTCGTATTTACTAGAAGACAAAATCACTGCCCTAAAAAAAACAAACAAAAAAACCCCACTCCACATATTTCCTAAAGCACAATCATTACAAGAATGAAATATGAACAATCTTCACACAGGTCTCACCAACAACAGTTCTGTTAGCTTCAAATGCAACCAAACCTAAACTGGAAAGCAAGGGACAAGATGTTCACCATCTGGATGGACACGCCAGACAAACTCGCTGGGAGAGGGTGGGTCAGTCAATGTGGCCAGATACTCATGCAACTGAATCTGTGACCGCAGGCGTGCACCCTGAGGAGAGCAAAAATACATGTCGGATAGCCGTCGACCTGCTTTCCATTTCCAGTCTTTTGGGGCAAATGGTGGCCCTTGTCCTGTTCTTCCAGCAAGTGGGTGTGGGATATCATGTGACATCCTCTGCTGATTCCCAGCCTATTTTTGCTTTCCCTTTGAGTTTACAGCCACTCAAATCTTTTGCTACAATAAGCTTCAAATCTGCAAAGCAACACCATATCCCTGAAATTTGCAGAGAAATCTGGATTCTACAGAACAACAATTTGAAGGTACCATGACAGTGAAAGTAACATGGCAGTGGTACATGTACTGGTTTGAATTCTGTGCATTTCAAAACACTGAACACAGGTGCTTGCCATGGCACAATTGCCTTGCCATCATCATCACCATCATTATCTCTCTCTCATCTTCTGAAACTCATTTAGCACATACAATGCCTGTCAAGTTGATATTCCGCGTCTCTGTGTCCTAAACCCTAAAATCCAAACTGATCTGAAGATCTTCTTTAAGATCCAGGGACAACAAAATGGAAATACAAACACATCAGAAGATTTGCCTCCACATCCCACCCCATTGAAATAGATCCGACCATAATGGTAAGGTGCATGACTCCTCCCTCTTTACCCAACCAATTCCCCAATACAACAAAGAGCTTACCTCAAGACAAAAAGAGGGGCAGTATTGGTAAGCAATAGCATCAGTAGCATCAGTAGCATCAGCAGCAGTAGCAGCCTTGTGGGTGCAATGATTCTGTGGCTTGCTTGTTGACAAAACAACATGGCAACATTTCTCCTTTAAACAGAAATGGCATAAAAAGGCTAGAGAGTCAGTGAGAGTGGTAAAATGTGCAAAGACTTTTGTGCAAACAAAAGTAGGTCAGACAAGGCTGTTGATGATGATGATGATGATGATCAGCAGGACAGACAGAAAGACAATTCTTTCCAGTTCACACACAACAACCAACAAGTCTCAAATGCTGCATCCAAAGACCCATATCAAGAGAGATCTGACGACCAGCAAGTCCCTCAAATGCAGCACCCAAACACCCATATCAAGAGGCATCTAAAGGGAGGAGAGAGAGGAAGGTGAGAGAAGGGGAACCAACAGTTGAGAAGAGAAAGAAGAAGAAGATTTAGGGTTTGTGTCTCTTTCTATGCCCTCAAAATTTCATCCTTCATCCATCCATCTCTCTCTCTATCTGTGTCTCCCAGGAATGGAAGACTACTTCCATTTCTGGGAAGCACATCACTATATTTTTTTGCTTTACAGTTTTTTAATATTTTTATAGTTTTTCATTTGCATATCTTGTATGATTTCATGTTTTTTTGTGTTCTAAATTTAAATTCTTGCATTTCATTGTTTACAGGTGAAATTTTTAAATTGAAATGCAAGGTTTCAAAATTTAAATTTCATCAAAAATTTCATTATCATCACAATCAGATTTTGAATGGAATTTGGGTTTGTGTGCTTGCATTGGAGTTGATGGCTCTTCTTGGCCTTCCTACACTCAAAGGAGAGACTTTGCAATGTGCATCCATGTAAAGATTTGAGATATAATTTTTACTTGAACCAAGAACCAATTTGTTTGTGTTGGTGATAGTTGGAGATTTAGTAGTTGTAATTTTTAGGTCACCTTCTTTTGCAATCAAATTCAATTTTCATCCTAATTCTCGAACCATCTACATGAGCTCCTCTCATGGTTTTGTTTGAAACCAACCCTAGAAAGTAGAGTCAATATGCAAATGAGGAGTCAATTGTTTTTTGCTTAATAGATTTGTGGCTACCTATTTGTCATTCAATGATGTACCATAGAAGAACATGTGATGATTTTCATCAACCAAATCCTTGTATGATGTTTTTTGGCGATTTAGATTTAGAACCAAATTTGGTATTTTGATGTAGCTTGTGTTGGAAGTGCGAAAGGAAAAGGACATGTGATGGAATCCACTCCATAGGTATGTATACTACCTCCTTTTTCCCAAACTTCTCCAAAGGTTTGGTTTGGAAATATTCAAATGGTTTTTGTAAGGAAGGAGGCCAACACATTTTCGCCCTTCCTTCTCCCAAGGTTTTATCACTAAATGTACTCACATCATTTTTAAAAAAATGATCAATTGACTTAACATTGAACAAGCTCTATTACACTTGGTGAAGTCGTGAAAATTGCATGTACAAATTGCAAATGAAGCAAATTGGAGAGACTAGCTTGATGTTGTTGCACACTCCCGATTCCATAGTGTGTCCTCTTATGCAATGGACTTATCACCTATCATTGCTTTCCTTCCAACCAAGCTTCCTCTCCTCCAATTCGTAGAGATCATGTTGTCAAGAGAAAAGGTGTTAACTTACTTACAACAAAAAAGTTTGAAGAAATAGAGAAAAAGAGTACTTAGAAAAAAGACGGTCAAGTAAAAGTGCTATATATTATTTGGCATACAGAATCGTGCAATGTCTTCTTTGTCGACTTAAAAGTTGTTTGGAAATTGCAATGCTGGTGTGTGGGGAAGGAGAACGTATTTTTGAAGAAAGGGTTGCAAGCAATGTTGTACTGTACCGATATATACCAGTGTTGGGCGGTTATTAAAAACAGCCCAAGCCCTCACTGGGTATCATTCCGGGTATCAGAGTTGATGATCACAGTTATAAAAAAACAAATACCCAGCTCTCATATATAATCACGGTTATCAAAAAATCAAATACTCAATTATAATATATATATAACCATGGTTTTTAAAAAATTGTGAAAAAAAATCAAATAACCGCCTAAAAAACTATCAGTTAGTTCCTTCATGAAACCCAACGATTCATTTAGTTTATAAATAACCAAAACCAGTGGTTGTTTGATTCTGATTTTTTTCAAATACCCAAGCCCAACGGTTCTTTGATTCTGAATTCTTTGCAAATACACAGAACTGATGGTTCTTTCAGTAGTCTACTTTCATTTTGTTGGCAACAAGTTTATCACTACAAGTATCCGTGTGACACAAATAGCTAGACAAGCAATACAAGTAAAGAAGAATTTCAATTGGTGGTGACGGGGAGGGAAAGACAAAGGTTTTAAAATGAGAAGAATCCTAGATAGGTAGTGAAAATCTTGTGAGACCAATAAGCATAGACATCATTTGAGTGGCATCTGTTCAATGCGCACAAAAAAAACATTTGAACTGCCTGGGGGAGGCCCTTATGAGCAATTCGAGGATCCCCAAGAGTGCTTAGTACGTGACCTTGCTAAAATATTTCTCACATCCAAGTTTAGTTATTTACTTTTTCGCAAACCCACCTATAAAAGTGAAAATGGAACCGCAAATATGCGGTGGCTACTTACTAATAGCAAACCACCTGGACCAATCAATATGGTTCAGTAATCAAAAACAGTGACCAGCAGTCAGATCATATTTATTACACTCTTCTCTAGCTGATGCACAGCTTTGCTGGGCCTTAGTACCAGCCTCAACAAACTGAGCACATACATACGCAGGAGCAAAACCAATTTCCTGAGATA
>Ga0116231_10004237_pt1 | contig 29142 bp, 21 predicted proteins | sample S1TSphgellanicum_2_FD_89695 | JGI IMG/M metagenome (GOLD analysis project Ga0116231, IMG submission 89695) | Host-associated microbial communities from peat moss isolated from Minnesota, USA - S1T2_Fd - Sphagnum magellanicum MG | ecosystem: Host-associated > Plants > Peat moss > Unclassified...
ACACTATACCATCATTCAAGTCACCATCAACAAGAATGTTGGTGTCTTTGAGAGTGAGTACAACTGCCGCACCCTCCATCACCTTGTCCAGTCCATGTCGTACTTTCAAGCCAGCCAAGTCCTTTCCTCCATATCAACTTTGATTGAACTCATCGTCACTTTCCTCTTCATCCTTATCTTGTTCTGCAAGAATTGCAAGAAAAAGTCAATATTCTGTAACATAGATGGTGTCAGCTGGTTATGGCATGCAACACATGGAACAAAATCAGACCACTCCCCCAACAACATCATGATAGGCAAAGTTATAACTGAGTTTAGGGTTTAGATGATACTTGTGTAGCATTTGAAGGCTGACATCCCTCCAAAAGAAGTTACCACTTGTGAAATGCAAGTCTCATTCCTGGCACTCTAAAGAAGAAATGTCTTTTTCCTGATTGGGTAAAACCAAGGCAAATAAAGACTATTGTGAAATGTCCCAGACTCTACCCTTTCCCCAGCTGCCGTCCCATGAACCTAGTATCTGGTGACTCCATTGCTTCATGAGAGTACTTACTGCTCATCATGAGAATGCCTTCCAGATGCCTGAGCTCAGTGCAGAGTCTCGAGAAAGATGGCCTGCTGTGGATATCACCATCCCAGCAGCAATTGATCAGGGACAACAAAGAGTTGGGCAGGGAAGCAGGCAGGGTTGGTCTCAAGCCTGCCTTGACCTTCTCTCTTCTGAAAGACAACAGTTTTTGTAAGACAGATTTCAAAGCATGCAATGGCATAGCTATATAAATCTAACTTGAATGGGTACTTTCTTGTGCTGAAATTCTACTCTGATTCAAACAACTCAGGTGCCATCCATCACATCACATTGTCCCTGCTATTGTCTGCAGAGAACAGGTAGCAATAATATTAATCACCTTTGATATTCCAAAATCTGCCACTTTGACCTCCACATACCTGCTTTTGCCATCTCTGGAGTTTGTGCAGGATTAATTAGAATATTTGCACAGTTCAGGTCCCTGTGTGTTATCCTTTTTTGGTGCAAATAGTGCATGGCCTCAGTGACTTGTAGCATGATGTCCAGTGCAACAGTCCAAGCTCAAAGATTTGCACCCTAGGATGCAATGAAGATGTAGACATCACATTAGCAATGGTATCATCTTGGCAGGTCTCTCTCATCCCCACATTGTGCAAGTATTTGGTGTTATTACTAAGAACCGTTTGTGTCCATGCACAAGCTCTAAACTTCAAACCCTTCACCATGATCAAACAAGAATAGATCTTAGTAGTAACACCAAATCCTTGCACAATGTGGGGATGAGAGAGACCCGTCAAAATGCTCGCTTCTAAGGAGAAAGCTTTCAGATGCCAATCTGAAAAAAGCTTTTTGCTCAAAGGTTTGACCCAGCCGCTGTACCTCATGAACCTTCCCAAAAGTCCCTCACTGTCTGACTGAAGGTTCTTCTGTCTTCTGAAGCTTCTTCTTCAAGAACCCGCACCGAATGTCATCGACATGCACATGCTGGTTGTTCTCAACTCGAACCAAGGCATTCACCACATCCCCTGAGAGCTGGAGGAAATTATCCGTCATAATGTGTGATAACGATGTTCAAGATCTGCTATCGGTTCAGAGTCTACACATCCCCAACCGACTCTCGGAAACAGTCATTATTCTTTCAGCAAGGAAGAAAGGAAGAAAGATTATTCACAGACTAGCCTTCCACCACTCACAATATTCTATGCACCCATTTTGACCTGATCCTCGCCTTTCTCCCACTCTGAATAAACAACAGATTCTAGCGAAAAGACAGAGACCCTAACTGTGAGCGAAGCTCTGCTGCAAATGGTACGTACCATACAACCCAGGTTGCAACAAACGAGCGCCAAACCCTAAACCTAGGTGGTGAACAGTTGGAGAGCCGCCTGCTCAGAAGCAACAACGGCATGAGAACCAAAATGCAAAAGATGAGTGTGACAAGCGCCGTTCTTCCTAGCTCCTCGTCTACAGTCCGCACTCGCAAGACGTGAATTGAAGTCACAGAATCACCATCGAAACTCCCGATCTGGTTGCGAGCTTTGCCTACTTCTGTAAAGAAGAAAGAACTTCCCTTTTTATGGGCGGCTTGGACTCCGTCCCAAGAAGATTCTGGAATTCAGAACCATCCCTAATGTGAGAATCTTCACGTTCTGACAGGCTGTCAGGTGGACAGTTACAACCCATAATCTTTCTACCCAGTGTCCTTTTTTAAAAAGGAATTCACTGTTTTTAGCCAAAAAGTGGCGATTATTCATTGGAAGATGTAGAAAAAGTGGCAATCATCCCTAGGAAGACTTAGTCAAAATCTGGCTATAAACCAGAAATAAAAGAAAAAATCTTCAATAACTAAATAAATAAATAAATAAATACTACTTTATCTTTGGCCACACAATGAAAAACCACACCCATGAATGAATCTGGCCATTTTTGCTTTTACTTTTACTTGATTTCCCCCCCCTCAGTTCTGGCATCTGAAAACCTCCAAATTCACAATTTTTTCAATTTTTTTAATTTTTTAATTTCGCTTTATGGCGATATATCTCAGTTGTGGATGAACTTCTTGGGTTGAGTTTATTATTCGCTTTCACATTGGTAACCCATTTTGTAAGAAGGAGGTCTTAAGTAGGTATAATATAGATAGGTGAAAAAAGTATAGGTAACTAATAAGTAGGTAGATGGTTTTTTAATACATAGGTAAAGGTTGTTTTTTACTACCTACCTATTAACAACTTGCTTGTGGGTTATTAGTAGGTAGATAGTTTTTAAAAAACAACGGAGTTAACCACCATGGTTAGGTAGGGAACTAAAACCCAATAGAAAACTATTCCATTACAATTTATCATCCATCCTTAAGTCTTGAATCACCCAAGCTACTTAATGCTTGACCCAACTTCTCTTTTTGTTAGGAGACCACATTTCTTATCAATATCCCCATCCTTGGATGACATTATCCTTATAAGAGTTTGAAGATTCACATAAAAGCTTCATACATGTTTTAGGAGTGGATGCAATTTGTTTTTGGGAGTAATGTTTGTATCTCTTCTTCAATGTTCAAGTATGTTGTTGCTTTGCATTTCAAGTGTGTGAAGTGTAGCGTTGCAATTCACTTAGAATGTTTTCTTGCAAGCATACTTGTGGCTTTGTTGTTGGGTCAAAGTAAATTGTAGGCATGGATACAACAACGTGTTTAAAATCATTGAACTTGTTTGTGTTGGGCATAAAGGTGGGCATATAAGTGTGACAAGTTAATCAATGCATGATGCAACAATTGCAATGGACCCCCACAACATAGTTGATTGAAGGAAGTGTTGTCAACAACAAAAAAGATGCACATGGGTAAGTCTAGTATGTCATTCTTGAGGTGGATTAAAAAATTTGGGTGCTTCGTCACCTTATTCCAACTATGTTTGGACTCGATTGGACTTAATTTTTTACATGGAAGTTGAAAACGTCAATGAAAGTGTTTTTGACTTCAAGGTTGTTTTGTTTTAAGAAATGCTCAAATATACAAACATGATAAAAATTTGTTATCGGTGACAATAATTACAACTCTAGGCGCATGTTCCAATTGGCTTGGCTTGACCAAGGCTATTCTATAAAGCTTGAACTCAATGGTTTAGTAGTGTGTTTAAAACCAAATGTTGAGTTATTGGTTGTTTGACATTTTGGCTCTAATGATGGAGATTTTTATGAAGTTACAAAGGGAGTACATGTGAAGGAGAATTGTTACACCACCTTTACAATGTGATGACCTTGACTTAGAGTAAAATTTTAAATTCTTTATCCAAAAATGGTTGCATAATGTTGTGGTGGTTTGATTCCGTCTTTTGATTTTGTTTCAATCATGTCAAGGCTCCTCATAACATGATAGTTATATTATTGGGCCCTTGTTTCAAATGGTTTCAATGTTTAAGTAAATATGTTGGCCAAGAGAAAACACAATAGATTATTGATAAATATGATGGTAAAATTCTAATTCCACTTTTGTTAAAGGTTTTAAAGATTTTAACTATGGAAGAGATGACACAAGTTCTTGAAGTTGTTACAATTTTTGGTAATGGTTTTTTTGTTTGGTGCATTTAGTTTCAATGAGTTAGTAAAAACATGTTAATCTTCAAGTTATTGTTATTGTGACACCTTTGGACATATTTATAAAAAAATAAATTTGGCCATTGAAATGGTGCAAAGAGGGAGAAGACACATTCCTTAGTATGGGTTTCTTTTTAAGTACTTTTTAGGTAACCTAGGCTTTCAAATTTTAAAATTAAGAAAAATTTCAATCTTGCTAAGCCCTTGATTTACAAGAACTAGCCTTCAAATGGTAGATCAAATGATCAAATTACCTTCCGTTCATAAAGAAAGTTATTATAAAACTTTTCACTCATGAATTAGAATTACTAGAGGAATGTGAAGTTTTGATAAGGATTGAGATTCATCCCATGTTTTTAGAAGCATACTTTGGCAAGATCTTGGCTTGTAAATTTGGAGAACTCATGATACATTTAGTTTCCCAACAATCTTAGTTTATTTTTCTATTGCGAATCATTAATTTATTTTTGCCTTACATTTATATGCAACTCAAATTTCTCTTATTAGAAAAATACTTATATTCCCTTGATAAATCATCTCAAAAAGACCTTGGTATTCATACTAGTTAGGATTGTGAGGAAAATGAAATTATTTTTACTAGATTGATAAGGGGAAAAAAAATACTATTATGTTGAGTTAGTAGCAAGCATCCCAAGAAAGATTTAGCAATGAATGGTGACATGTTTCTAGAATTATCAAAACAGTTAAATTTTACTTTAAAAAATGGCTATCAAACTCTACCAAAATCATGAACCCATGATAGAAAATTTGAAACAAAAAGCACTGGTCTTTCTACCATTTCAGCTGCAGAAGTGCAAATCCGAAGGAATGCAGTAGTTCCAACATCTGGATTGCTTTATCAACATTTGTTCAAATGCTGTGCCATATAGCATTTTCAGAGAAACAGACAGTTTGAAATTTTTTCAGAGAATGCTCCTCTCCTACGTCGAACTTTGCATACGGAAAGCTATGGATATCTAGCATTCAACCCTCAAAATTGAGCAATAATTGCTTGTACTGAAGGGCAATTCTCCAAAGTTGGTTGGTAACTATGCACCAACAACAATTCTCTATCTCAATCTGCCAGGACTGCATGAAGCAAAGAACCCTAATCGCATCCTCATATCGAACTGACAAACTGATGCTCAGTTGATCTTCTGTGTCATTATTTAATCTCGTATCTTTGCTTCACAAAATCCTTGATTACAGCAGCACTCTGATTGCTACTGCTATCAGTCCTTGGTATCAGCCCAAGCAATTAATTGTCTTCTTTTCTCCAAGACTGCATTTGACATGTACAGGTATATGGTTGGTGAAATGAGTAGGGGAGTCAAACATGCATAAGAAAGCCATAGTACCAGAAAAGACAAAAAGAAAAGGGATGACGGAGAAAGCTCACAAGTTAGCTACAATCTACCAGCAAAAACAAAAGTGAATTCATTCTTGCATTTAGAAACCTTTGTAACTTACATACTGTTGCAAATGAGCTGCTGCAAACGAGTGCTAAGCTGGTGTCTTTCGTTTTACTGGTCCCTTCATAGTGTCTTTTCGTCTGATTATCTCTCCCAGCTGCACCACAATGTCCTTCATTGTGGCTTCCTGATCGGTCACATAGTTCCAAGGAACCTCCACAATGTATCTCCCACTTGGGTTGTAGGTCATGATTTCCTTCAGAGCAGTTGTGACACTGTCACAAACTGCTGCCCCAAACTCCTTGCGGAGCTTCACCAGCCTCTCATCTGTGTCATCAATGATTTCCTGCAATCCATCACAAAGTTCAGAACAACTCTTGCCCAAGGACTATTGAACAAGAAACATTTCAAGAAACGTCTATTTCAAGAACTTCAGTGAGAGAAACTAACCTTCCATTTGTCCGTCCCAACTTGCACAGTCTTGAGTGGATGGAACTCATTTGTGCGCAAGGTGGAATCCCATTCACTTGACACTTTTGCCAAATGTGTTTGCCAACCCTCCTTGCTGTTTTTGAACTTCTTTTGAAAAGGACCAGCCCATGCTTCTACACGGAGCTCACCTGCTCTTTTGATTGAGACCTTCTTCACTTTGTCATCAGCTGTATATTTCTTCAAAAGCTGGCAAACAAGCAATTCACACCATCAGATTTGAATCTAACAAAATGCATAAGAACATTCACAATACAACTTAGGTCCCATCCTATTTATCTTACCACAACTGCTTCCTTCTTTGCATCTTGCAGTTCATCATTCGTTGTCATATGCTTTGAGTTTAAAACATTGACCATGCCATTTTGCAATTCCAGATCCTCCTGAATGCTGGCTAGCTCTTCCTGAAGCTCCTTTATTTTCTTTTGTTGCTCTTCATCACTTTTGCCAACCTCCCCTTTTTCAACTTCTAGCTTCTCCACAACGCGTTGGCTTTGCAATTCAGATTCTTGCTTCTTTGCTAACATTGTCCTTTCAGCTTGCATTCTCATCTCCATCGCCTCTGTCTCTTGCTGCAAAACACCAAAACACAAACAAACTGATCACCTAATTCTCACTTAGCTTCTTACAGCATATCCCTAAACATAGGTGAAGTGCTCAAGTGAAGCATTTATGCTAGTGGAGGATGGTGCAATATTGGCTGAAAGGGGAAAACATCTTGAAACACCATAGACCACAAACAGTAAAGAGCATTGGTACCACACCTTATGCTTCTTGATCAGCTCCAACTGGTCCTGTTGTAGCTTTTCTTGTGCTTTGGCTTGCTCTGTGAGCTGTTGCATCTGCCTCAGTGCCTTCAGGTGCAGCAGTCACGCACAATTACCATTAGATTGCATACTCATATTTAGTAACAACAGTAGCCAGCAGGCTATTGCCACCTATGACTACAACACGTCTATATCTGTGTCAAGCCAGTAAAGTCAATGCTTTGGTTTAGACAGTTGAATCACAGTTGGTTTGAACCTTAAAAAAGTTGTGCACTTCTGCTTCACTTCCTACTGAACTGAATGGAGAATGTGACTTGCCAAACTCAAATGAAATTGAAGTTCATCACAATTTTACCTCCTGCTTTTCTGCTTCAAGCCTCTGCCTTTCAGCCTCACTTTCTTGCTTTTGTGCCTGCTCATTTCTCTCATAATCCTCACATTTAGCCTGCAGCAGTTTCATTTTTTCAGCTTGACGTCGGTTGTAATCCCACATAAGCCGTCTGTGCTCTTGTCCTGAGAGAACTTGTTTCGCCCTCAGCTCTTCAAGTTCTGCAAATTTGAACAGCCAGCAAAAATTTAGAGATGACCTTCTAAAAAGGAAATTAATATTTCAGATCTGACCAGTAAAACCAGTAATCATCACCAACCATGAAAAACAGGAAACCCCACCCTGAAGGAAAGAGAAAACTAGACAACACAACAGAATTAATGAGCAGTTTTGAACAACAGTGTAGGTCATGCGCATGTTCAGGGACCTTAGGCAGTGGCCACCCACCATAACATCCCCACCAACTTCATTAGTTCCTGGCAATGGGTGCAGAGTAATGTAAAACATTAACCAAAGTACTGAGTTTCAGTCACAAGACCAGCAGTAACAGGAAAATACAAAGAAAACCATCTGGCTATGTAGCTCAAGAAAAAGAAAGCCAAAAGACCTGAAGGAAAAAGACTAGCAAAGAACCTGAAAAACTGACTATTGACTACAAATTTCACAGAATCCACAATATTCAAATCCACAAGAGGCATATGAAGCCAAAATATGTGTCATAGCCTGTCAGTGGATTACAGTGGCAGCAATTGCAGAGAATTGCCCATAACAAAGGATTTGAATGTCCTAAGACAAACTAAGACTTAGCCCTTGACATTTACCCCATTGGAATTTAAAAGTTTTAGACCAGAGAAGAGAACCAAGACTGAAAAAACAGAAGAATAAGCTAGCGGAAGAAGACTATCAACCCCCTTGCAGCAGTATGAGATTACTCCCAAAACTTATACATGGGTTTAGCAATAGAATGACTCTCAAAGCAGCAAAAGCTAAGCCTCCCAAGACACAACAGAACCTTAGGAGTTATAGGAGTATCATGCAAGATATGGGAGACACAAAACATAACAACAAGCAAAATTGGTCAAAAAGATCAAGCACATTTGCAACTTTTACACAGAATAAGCAAGAGCTTATAAGGCTCACAAGAGCACTGTTCTAGCCATCAGAATTGGCATCAAAAGTACAGGACTTGGCTAAAAACCAGAATTCAATAACCTAACATCAAAGGAGGCAAAAGAGAGAATGAGGGCTCACATCTCTTCACTTCTCTAGGGAGGAACAGAAAGCAAAGACAGGACAAACAACTACACAAAAAGGAAAAAAAAAGTAGAAAGAAAATTTAAACAAAATATCAACTAAAAGTCAACTAAAAGCAAGACCACAGATCAGGAACATCTAGAACCTTATTAGTAGGGCATCTTGGAAAGAAAACAAGGGACCACAGATAAAGGGGAAGCTGCAGAGGGTCTTCAGCACTTAGAAGACAGAACTTGAAGAACCCAGCTGGTGAGTACTTCGATGCCGAACATCTGCTGAATTGAGTGGGAAAAGGTCTTCATAGTATCAACAAATTCTCCATACTTGCAATTTATGTTAACCTGAAAAAAATTGAGAGATGACCTGACAATGGATATAGAGATGTCAAGACCTGACAACACATTGATAAAACAAGAAAAATTGGGGTTATGGCTTCAACAATAGTGACAGTCCATGAATGTTCAGTGCCCTTCAAAGGCAACATCTATGGTAGTGCCCAGCTACCATAACTTTCCCACTGACATCCTACTGGCAATGGGTGGAGGTCAGTTTCATACCTTAACCACCGTATAAGTTTCCATTGCATTTCCATTGCAAGACAGGTATTAACAGAAAGACTCAGCCAGTACGGTGGCTATCTCCACAACACAGAAAGCAAAGGGGCTTACCAAGGAAACAAAGATGAAAGTGGAACACAAAAGAAGGGAAACCCAAAAAACGACCAAACAAGGAAAGGAAGAATAGGAGAGAAACAACCACAGAACTTGAAGAGCATGGTCTTGGAACTATCGAGTCAATGCTTTCACCACAGTTGTTAAAACATAAGACATGTCACTCACCTGCTTTATGGCGTTCGACAAGCGCTGCATTCTCTTGCTCTGCCTCCCGGCGCTTATTCTCAATATCTTCCAGTCTGTTTTTCACTCCAGCCAATTCAAATTTGGAGTCCAATACATCTGACCTGTGCTTGGCAACCTCACTCTTGAGTTGATGCACCTGCTGCTTCATGAGTCTCTTCTCCTCATGGATCATTATCTTCAAATTCTTGAAATCCCCTTTGATGCCAAGGAACTCAGGAATTTTCCAATGCAGTAACTGATCCTCATTCTTGTGGTCCTGTGCAATTTTATGCATTCTGAAACATGGATGAGTGTCTAAAGTTAATCCACTCAGGATTCCATGCAAGCCTCACATAGCAAAATTAACAACAATGGTTCATTCAATTTTCTACTGTTCCAGGAGCATGACAATCAATGATTTGCATAGTGAGAAGGGAAGAGGGGGGCAAAGATCCATACATCCAAAACATCTATTACCTCTGTAGACTTCATTTTTGTACAGCACAAGGACACTCTTATCTACTTCTTCATGGGATTTTGAGAATACCCAACCGCTACACCAGAACAAGTGACAAGGTGAAGTACAAACCTCCTCTGTTGCATGCCACCCATAGAGCCGTGCGCCAAGGTTATTAAGCCGGAGGTCTCTTACATAATCTTCTCGCCCACAGTGCGCAAGTTTGAAACTGTGCTCAAATGCCTCTGCATCCTCAAAAGTATGGAATGTAATGACTCCACACCCCAGATGACCTCGCTGGTCATAGAAAATATCCACAAACTGTGGATTGAAAACCTACACACAATACCAACTGGAATAGAATCAGACACATGGCCTCATCCATCACAACCATCACAGGAATAAAAAAAACCTTTCCAGACCTCTGGCCATTTGTTTGTTTGTTGACAGTGAGAGGAGCAAGTTTTGTTGCTTCTTCCCAACAAACCCCTCCCTCAAACGGACAGCAGCTCCTAGCATGCCATATCTCAAGGTCCTATTATACTCCAGGCAGAGAAGACAAGGCTCATTGCACCAGATTAGGTTTCAGTGACATTTCTAGCACCATGTCTCATGCATGCACATGTCTGGTGCACATTTCTAACACCATTTCTTATGCATGCAGATGTCTAGTGCACATTTTTAGCACCATTCCTCATCCATGCACATGTCTAGTGCACAGTTGAACCACCACTTCTCATGCATGCAGATGTCTAGTGCACATTTCTATCACCATTTCTCATGAGTTGCAGATGATGTCTGCACTTCCCTGTAGCAATGCTTGATCATCAAAACTTCTTCTGTGAGAAAGAAGAATTGCTCTACAACATACCTTGAACTTATCTCTAATTTCTCCCTGGCCTGGACCTTGGCGAAAGCCATCGGAAACACGGATATCAGTGTTCTTGATATTGAGCAAGATTCCCATGTGCGGAACAACGAGCTTAGGCTTCTCTACTCTGCAAGGAAGCGGCTGATCCAAGTAAATTGTCCGCTCAGCTTGCGGCCGTGCCCGTTCCTTATGGTCTTCCTTCAGATGCTTAGCCAAGGCTCGGTGCTTGCCTGCCGCGTCTATTCCCCGCTTCCCTTTCCCTGCTCCCTCCGCATGCTGCAAAATCTCCGAGAATTTGTACGACTGCTTCTTCTTGCTGGGCGAGAAGGGACATCGAAATGTCCCGTCCGAATTCAGTACCGGCAGCTTCCCTTCTTTCAATTTGCCTAGGGTCTTGGTTTCTATCTCTTCTACCTCCGTCTCAAAATCCTCACCATCACTGTCTGATTCCATATCCCCTGTAGGCAAAATGCAAAGACAATTCTCCTTAGACTCCTCTCTGCACACGAAACGACCCTACAAATAGAAAGGGGGAAAAAACCTAACAAACAAACAGACAAACAAACCCCGACCTGCTGCAGAAAAAACTGTTCAAGAAAACACCACCTCCAACCAAGAAACACAAAAACAGAACTCAGAGCTTCTTCTTCAGCTCTTACAATTAGGTATCCCGAAAAAGCTTCCACCAAAGCTTCCGAGCTTCCGAAGGAGCTACTTCTTCTTCTGACTACGACGACACAAGAAATTCCCGTGCCACCACACAAAGACGTGCGCGCGCACACTCGCACAACACGAAATGCTCCTCAGACAAGAGAAGAGAAACAAACGCATCTTCTCGAGGAACGTTACCAGCGATGTTGTGCGGTTATGAGGAGTTTGAATAACCCCGGCGGTCCCGGAGTTTTAGGAACATTGGAACAAGAGAACCGTCGGTTCCGAATTTTTGAAAATGGGAACATGAGAACCTCCGGTTCCTGAGTTTGGAAAAATCGCAAAAAGAGAACCGCGGAATCCGGAATTTTGAAACGCCTGAACAAGAGAACCGCCGGTCTACGGGTATTTCCCAGAAACGTCAAAGAATCGGCAGTTTTCCTGAAAGAACCGGCGGTTATAAAGAGGAGTTTAGTCAACATCGGTCGGGACCACTGCGCTAAGTCACAATTGTTTTTATCTGTGGGGATATAAATGCCGTAGGGTGGGACCCACGAGTGTTATTTTGGCGAAATTTCGGATTTTGGCGATCAGTGCTTTTTTTTTCCCCTCTTCTTTGGGGCGAATTTTTACAACCTGGTGATGAAGAAAATATGAAGGTCGCCATATTTATTTAGAGGATAGCTTCCAACAAGTCGCCAATAATAGGAGGAATCCTAAAGTTTTCCACTTGTCCCATCTGACCTCCAGTGAAATTTGGCTAAAGTCCTCTTGAGCCATGATTGCCAACCCACCTACTTCACAAATTTTGAAAAAACACACACCAACATCAAATTTTTTGGAAATTTTTGGAGAATTTCTAATAATTTTTAAAAATGTAAATTGAAAATAAATTGCCAAGATTTTGGAAAAGATTCACCAAATTTTCAAAACCACCAAATTGAAAGAAATTAAAAAAAATTCCCTAGTGGGTGAGGACCCATTGAAAATAAATGACAATTAAGAAACCTTTTTAATATTTTGGCTGCCTGTTTAAACCTCATGTAAAAATCTGGCAATTTTTTTTTCAATCCAAAATCTACGGAATGAGGGCAAATAAGTTGATGAGTGAACACTTAAAAAATCAAAGGAGATCGAATCTTCACACATTGTTCCTTTGCTTTTGAAGCTGAGAAAATATTAAAAAACCCCCCTTTTGCTTTTAAGGTCACAAAAATTGCTCAATTTAATATAAAAAATGCGAAAGAAATTAGATGTTTGGTGTAAGGAGGTTTAGCGTTCAATGAAATGTGAATTAAAAACAGATTAAAATTTTGATATAATCTTTGATCATTGCATCTTTGCTTCTAGCATAAAAAGAAGTTTTGTAAAACCTTAGTTGTTGCACCCATCAAATTAAAAGAATATCAAGATAAACTCAAAACGAGGAAGATATAGGGTTGGAACTAGAGAGGAGTTCAGGATTATTTTGTAAAATTTTGAAAACAAAATGATCACTCATCCTCTTCCTGTGTTGTTCCTTTAGTTCTGACACTCAAAGAACATTTGCAACCCTTCAGTTTTTTGCATCCAATGACACAAAAATTATTCAATTTGATTAAAGAAAGAAAAAAATATTGAAAAATGTTCAATGATAAATACATGTTCAAAGATTAACGATTTTAGCTTAGGTCTTTTCTTTTCATAGAAATTTTAGACATGAAACATGGGAAATATTGAGTTTTGAGTAATTTTTTTAATTGAAAATTCAAGAATAGCTTCAATTTAAAACTTAAGCTAAAAAGAGTGTACCATTTGCCCATTCATTCAATATTGTAAATGTGTTCAGCAACACAAGCCACCCTATAAGTATGAAAAAGTGAACAATCTAAGTAAAGTGAGAGACTATGTAAACATCACCACCTAAGCCAAGCATTATGAATCATTATGATCGACCAATCAAAAACAATCATTTTGGTGACTCAAGGGTAAGGCTGAAAAGTTTTGCTATAATCATTTCCTTTCACAAGCCCTATTGAATCACATACAACCAAAGCACTTTTTACAATCCCAAAACTTGTGTCACACTTATTGATTGCCTGACTTCATGCAAAACATAATACACATGTTATGTTAAGGTTGTGAGTGGAGTTGCTCTCAAAACACAAGCCATAGGTTACCCATCATAAAACATGAGTAGGGTAGAGAGGTTGGTCATTAATCACTTACGGTAGGGTTTTTCACCATTTTTGCAAGAGGCCCTCATTGTTTATGGTGTTCAAAGAATAGATGGAGTCCTCCTCTTTGTGCATCTATTGCATTAAAAATTGATAAAAATGGATTAGTGGTGAGAAAATTTTGATCCCCTATAAGTAAGTAAGGGACTTGTTTTTATAGATTTTTTTTGATCGATCAATTTATAGCCTATTTTTTAACCCCTCAAAAAATCCTTAAATATTATTCTGTTATTTTTAGAATTAACAAGATGATTTGGAGAGCATAAGATGATGATTCTAGAGCAGTTTAAATAACTCAATTTGAAAAAATAAAAATGAGAAAGTTATGCACCAATGAAATAAGAAGGGTCAAAATGAAAAAAAAAACATGTTTTACAATTCGAAAAAACATTTTTTTTTGTACAGCTCTTTTTTGGCTGCTCCTTTGGCTTTGCATTTCAAAGATGATTTGTAAAGCTTGAGAAAGTGCTTCTATAACAATTTAAATCACTCAAAATGGAGAAGAATTGAAATTTTTTGCCAAAGTGTTCAATAATGGGCCAATTTACTTTACATGTTTTCATGAGTCTAAACGTTCATGAACTTAAACGTTAGTAGATCATAAAGCATGCAAAGAAATTTGGTAATGTATTTGGAGGACACCATATATTCATGCAAATCTCTCTACTTTATGAAAGATCTTACCATCTCTTAAGAGAGAAAGGGATAAGAGTAAGATTCTTCTCACTCATAAGGGGTAAGCATAAGAATCATTTCCTTTTCTAAATCTCATGATTTACGCATGTTTAGGTTTATGATAATTTTCATATTGTGTTTTATGATGGAACAAAATTATGCTTACTTATAGTTATAAGATCCCTCCTACTTTAAAGCATGAGTTTCAAATACATTAGAATTTTTTTCAAATTGCTACATGAGAGCAATAATTATTCTAAATTCTATGGGACATTACAAAACTTTTTTTTTCATTTTAATGTTTGTTTCATTTCCTTTACAGATAGGGCAATCTATAGCAATGGGTTGATTATTAATATCAATGTTGGGCAATTCTTTGATTTTGTTATAACCTCTTGGTCTATTGGCCAAGATTCTATGGATGCAATTACATAATTTTAAAACATAAGGCTTTAGGGACATTTCAAGTATTTTTGGTCATTAAAAATTCAATACGATTTTACAAAATTGAATGAAATTCAACTAAAACATAAGAATTGTTTTTGGAAAGAGAAATTAGTTGGGAAACAAGTTCACACTTGAGCCAATAGCACATGTCACACTAGTTTTTATAATTTCTATTTTAGGGTTGGAACTTGGAACTTAGGACTTAGGTTGGGGACCTTGGAGCTTTTCATCGAAACCTAATCCATAAAGGACACCATAATGTTAATGCAAGTTTCAAAATGATGATTCCAAGTGACTTCTAGGGTAATGGCTTTTAAAGGAACATCATTGGTATATGCAAAACAATAATGAAATGAATTGGGAGTTGCAAAACCATGATGTTAGTGTGAGTCCCCATTTGAAACTTTGTGGGCAACCTTTCCAAAATTTAGGTTTGCATTTTGCTCCATTCAAAACTTAGGTTTGCACTTTGCACCAATGTTAGTTGGGTAAAATCTTCAAAGCATTTTTTAGTGTTCACCCACCACCTCTAAACTTATTCATGACCTTACCATTGTTTGTCACATCTTGCATAGAGTGTTAACTAGGTAGGTTAACCCTAGTACTAGGTCCCCATTCCCACATGTAAACATCCAAAACCAAAGAATGTAAATAGGGAGACTTAATGTCACCACCTAGGCCAATCATTATAGTTAGCCAATAAAAAATAATCATTTCTTTTTGTTAGGCCTTGGAATAGCATTGTACATTGGACATAATTACTTGTCAAAATTAACTTTCATGATTCTTGAAGGCTACACACTTCATGCTAAGTAGCTTATACCTACAAGCCATTAATTGTTGCTTGTGGACTCTAAACAACCTCTCCAATGTCCATTGGTTTTTAGATTTTTTTAAAAATGATGATCATAGATAGGAAGTTTGTTAAAAGAATGGTCATCTTCCATAAGGAGATTTAGCCAAATATGGCTATAAAAATTAGATATGCAATACAAATTTTTAATGATCCTTTTATATTTTGACTACATGATATGAAAATTTGACAACTTTTGCTATTTTTTCTTCAATTTTGGTTATGAATTTTTTTCCCCTTTTTAATATTCTTTATTTATTTTTGGCTACCATTTAATTTACAATGCTTGGTTGATAATTTTTTTTAGAGTTGCCTTCTTTTGAGATATACAACAAATATTATTCAATTTTTGGATTGAAATTAACCTTTGGTTTTAGTTCTAACTATTAAAAAAATGAAACTTTTGATGCAATTTTTTTTTAAATTTAAAATTTGATTTAAAAATTTACATCCCAATCCAATTTGGAATTGGAGCAATTCAAACTTAATTCCACATAACCCAAGATTGTAAAAAAATTGGTAATACTTATTTTGTTAACCTACTTCACACGAACCAAGATAAAAAGACTATATATTATTAAAATTTTATCACCCATCAAAATTGGTCACTTGTTTTGAAAGTAAGGCCCACTTTAGGGTAGTAGTCAAGGCCAAGGTTGAACTCAAATCAAGCATTTTTATTGGTGCAATTATTGAAATAAGTCCCAAGGGCTTTACATTAAGAGTCAAGTCTTAAAAAGAAAACAAAATTTTTAATCTACCACTTTATGGTCCTAACTTGGTCTTAAGCAATAAAAATGATACCTATCAACTTGGAAGGTCAATTTGCAATCCTTGGGTTAAACTTCTTTTTGGCTAAATGGCTTTACACATGAACTCATTGGCCCTCAAATAAATAATATTTTATTAATAACTTAAGAGTATACAAAAGGATAATAAGTGCTTAAATTTCCCATTATTGGTCTCAAGATTTTTTTAATCTCGACTTATAAATTAAAGCAAGCCTAAGGCTAACCTTTAGGCATTTAAAAAAACTCAAATGTCTTTGAAGACACCTTTTGCCTTTTTAAAAACATGATAATCCCATGCTTTAGAATGGGCACTTGATAAAAAAAAAAAGGGTTTAATGCACCCAACATTGAATTCTAGGAGGCCAAGGTTCAATTCCAATTTCACCAATAATTTGGACCTGAAGTCTAGTTACTTATAAACCTATGTACCTTAATCCTAGTTGATTTTCAACATTTTTTCCATTACTCTTATCGAATGTTGTATTAAACCCAATAAACCCCTCAAGCTCCAACTCTCAATAATGTCCACAAATACCTATAATGATCATTTGGAAATTGAAGCTCAAGTGTAGGGTAATATGCCTAAGGCCGAGGTCATTACCATAGTAAGGGCTTACACTAGGGAGAGCCGAGGCGTCCCAATTTTGGTAATGCCAATGACTAAGGGCAATACACAACATCAAAATTGACAATTTATTATTATTATTATTATTATTATTTTCATTTTATTTGTGTGATACTTGATGAGTACTCAATGGGTATCATGGGGAAAATAATGGCATTTCGAAAAATAGAATGCCCATATAAATTAAATATCCAATGAATTATATTTAAGAAATATATTGATAAGAAAATATATCTTTTATTGGTTGGAAGGGATACAATGCATGGCTATGAGAACCTGATCTATGTAGGATAGAGGTCAGTGAGTGAACACTTAAAAAATCAAAGGACATCGAATCCTCACACATTGATCTTCTACTTCAGAAGCTTGAAAAAACATTTGTCACCCTTCACTTAACATTTCCAATGTTACAAAAATAATTCAATTAGATAAAAAAAAAAGAAAGATATGGGGGTGTTTGGTGTAAAGGGGGTTCAATGTTCAGTGATAGATGAATTAAAACAAATCAAGATTTCGAGCTTAAAATCTTGGATCATTCCATCTTTGCCTTTGAAATGCAAAGAAGTTTTGTAAAGCCCTAAGTTGAGGCACCCATCAAGTTTTAAATCACTCAGAACAGACTAAAAATGAGGAAGATATGAGGCTGAAACTAAAGAGATGTCTAGAGCTCTTGTTTTTATTAAAAAATTGAAGCAAACTATCACTCATCTTCTTCCTGTGTTGCTCCTTTTCCTTCTGATGCTCAAAGATTATCTGTAGTTCTCTGCAGTTTGCCCATCCAATGAATTTTTTAAAAAAAAATTGCTCAATTTGGTTAAGACATGAGAGAATATTGGAAAGTGTTCGGTGATAGGTACATGTTCGGTGATGGGGGCGATTTTACATTATAAAATTGTAAAATTTAATTACAACACTTTGCCTTTTTAAGTGTTCAAAAAATTCGAATATCCTCCAATTGACCTTTCAAAGATACAATTTGCCACTTTAGTGTGTTTTTTTTAACTCCTCGTTCAGTCTCTCAAGATACATTGCGCCACTTTAGTGCGCTTTTACTGCTCCCTTCAGTCTCTCTCTCTGGAGCTACGTTGCAAACAAAGCGGAAGACGCTCTGGTGTTCTCTGAGGGATAGACACAGAGAGATAGAGACACACACACACACGTACACAGAGGAACAGCGATGGCGACGGCGCCCAAGCCATGGAAGGCGGAGTATGCGAAATCCGCGCGGGCCTCCTGCAGGGCCTGCTCCAGCCCCATCTCCAAGGACACGTTCCGTTTGGCTAGAATGCGTCCGGCAACGCAATTTGATGGTTTCATGGCGGTTTGTGTCTCCTCTCTCTCTCTGTGTCTGTGCAAACCCCCCCCGGGGAACTCATCATTTCCAATTTAAAACTTAGGGTTTTCGGTGCTGGCGTATTTTTGTGCGACATGTACCTATGTGACGGATGTGATGGTCCGAGAGGCCTGTTTTGCTATTCTTTTCTATGAATGCTTAGCCGCTTGCTTGCTCTTTTTTCGGGTGCACGAGCTTGCTTAGCCTGTATGGTGGTGGTATTCATAATACATGATTCTAGGGTTTAGGGTTTAAGGCACCACACTGTACTGTGGATGCATGGTTATCAAAGAGTACTAAGAGGATGGGTTGGTGGATTTGTTGTTAGTCTTTTCTATGAATGCTTAGCCGCTTGCTCTTTTGTTGGGTGCATGAGCTTGCTTGCTCAACATGTACGGTGGTGGCATTCATAAGGCATTCTAGGGTTTAGGGTACCACATTGTACTGTGGATGCATGATTATCAAGGAGTACTAAGAGGATGGTTTGGTGGATTTGAATGATGGGGGTTGTTGACAGCTATGGCATCACGCAAGTTGCATATTCAAGAAGAAACGACAGATTCAGACGTAAGTTCTGATGCATTGTGTTTGTGTTGTGTTGGTAGGGGGAAGATGGATTGTGTTGTTTTTTGCTGGTCAATTTGGTTAGGGCAAAGATGGATTGTAGTTTTTTGCTGGTCAGTTTGCTTTGCAGAATTTCAGGGGGGGGGATTGGATCACAGGTTGGCTGATGTAGAAGGAGCAGATACTTTGCGGTGGGAGGACCAGCAGAAACTCTCGGCCTACATTGAAGGTCAGAACTACTTCCAGATGTGTAAAACAATCTGGAGCTAATGGGTAGTCATGTTTATTTATGCAGCCCCTTGGCGATGTGCTCTTCTTTTTGCATGAGGGGAGCTCAGGTATATCTATAATCACTCGGTATTTTGCTCTGCCAAGGTGGTGGACCAGCAGCAGCTGATGTAGATGAAGGAAAGGCAGGTGGAGATATGTCATCAGCAAAGGCAAAAGGTGGAAAAGCCAAGCCCAAGCCAAAGCCCAAGCATGAGGATGGAGAGGGAATTGGAGATGAAGATGGTGATGATGGGGAATTTGCCATTGAAAATGCAAAAAGTTCGAGGTCTGCTTGCAAAAGCTGTGGTGAAAAAATTACCAAGGGGGAGGTAGGTGACTGCAGTCTGCACCTTTTTCTATGCAAGGTTTTTTGCATGTTGAATTCAGGGTTTAGGGTTTGGGAGTGACAGTCCTAGGTTTCTTTGCCCATTGTGAATTGTTTGAAGATCTAGTGTGTTCCTAGGCAGAGAAGAGAGAGAGCTATAGAGCAGTCTATCTGTTGAGTGGAAATGGAGCGCTCTTGTCTACATTTCGTGGAGGTTTCTAAGAGAGCCTTTTTTCCTGATTTGAATGCAGGTACGCATGTCAACAATGGTGGCTTCTGACAATGCCCGGTTTCGTGGCAAAGTGCCAGCATGGCGACATGCCAAGTGTTTTCTGACAATGGGGGTGTGGACAAGTAACCTGGCTAGCATGCCTGGATGGGACAGCCTTTCAGCAGAGGACCAGACAACTGTAAATGCCTTGCTGAAACCTTCCTCCAAGAACTCCATACCTGGTAATTTTGCATGCTTAATTCTGCTTACACACCAACAAATTATGTATTTCCTGCTATGTGTAAGTAAAGTCTTTGATGACTGCCTCAAGACGAGATGAATGTTTACGGATCCCAATTCAAGTTCTGAATTCATATACACATACTTCGAGTTGGTGTGAAATTCTGCAGCCAGTCAAGGATCAAAGCGTAAGGAGGCTCCAAAGGAAAGTCCTGTACAAGACAGTCAGACAAAGCCTGCTCGTCCTTCAAAGGCTGCAGACAAAGTCACTAACAATGGGGCAGAAGACAAGCCAAAGAAACGCCAAAAGAAGGAGGGTGAGACAAGTTGATGTTGCTTTGTCAAGAAAGTCAAAGCATTTCGGATGGCTCTCTTTCTTAATTTCTGCAGTTCCTGGTTATCTTAGATGGCTTAAGGTCATGGATTTGTCAGTCCAACTGTTCTGTCTCAGAAAAGTATGTATGCCATTTTGAAGCAGATGGTGAGGCCAAAGTCAATTCTGCTGCTATAGATAAGAAGCCAATTGACAAGAAACAGGCAAAAGGTAAAGAGGTAGTTCCTGCATCCAGGGAGGCTATAGAGCTGGATAAAAAATTGGAGAAGCAGTCAAAGGACATGTGGGAACTCAAGGATAACTTGCACCAGCATGTGAGCACTGCTGAGTTACGAGAAATGCTGATAGCCAACAACCAGGATGCCTCTGGCTCTGAGTATGACTTGCGAGATCGTTGGTAAGGATTTGTGCATTACACATGGATGAAGACAATGGCTCACACAATTGCTGTGTGGCTGTATGAGCAGCTACAGTTCATTTATCTGTTGTAATCGTTGATATACTCACTTCATTGTGGGAGTTTCATCAATTTGGGCTGCAGCTATTAGATACAGTCAGGAAGTGTAACGACTTGCAAAATCTCTGTCCTGAAGCATATGCATTTTGATGCTTTTGTGTGGGCAGTGTGGATGGGATGATGTTTGGGGCACTGGACATGTGTCCCTTATGTAAAAGTCCCATGGAATACCAAGGAGGATCATACAGATGTAGAGGCTTTCTATCAGCCTGGAGTAAGTGTAGCTTCAGTACAAAGACTCCCCAGCGTGCTGCTGCTTCAAAGTGGCAGATTCCCAAGAACAGTGACAATGAGTATCTTCTGCAGGTTGGTGTATCCTTCTCTCTTTCCAGGCTCTCTCATTCCTGTCTCTTCTGCTTCAGCACAGTTCAACTGTGTTCTGAGTTGTATTGACTCAAATTGCACTTTGAATAGGGAAGTTGTTGGTTCAAATTCAATCATAATTTGCTTATTGTTTGGTAAGTGAATACTAAATAAGGTCAGATCTCCCGGGTATTTTATTGCCAGTGGTTCAAAAGACAGAGCAACAAGAAAGGTGAGCGTCTGCTGGCACCAACATCTACAGCAGAGCCTGAAAAGTCAGACCAAGATCGAAACAGTGGGTTCTTTTCAGGATGTGAATTCATCACATATGGCCGACTTTCCCTCTCGCAAGTGAGTCCAATTGTGTCATGATCCTTCAAATGCCTTTTTGATGTTCAATCTGGAGAACCTTGTTCTGCTCTTTTGCTCATGCCTGAAATGGTCAGGACCATAATTTAGGTTCATAGACTGACACATGGAGATCTTTAATATTTCCAGTGTCACAATGAGATGTGAAACCCCGCTCTGGTTGGTGGATGAAATTTTGATAGGCAAAGCTGAAGGAGAAAGTGGAGGCAGCTGGCGGACGCATCCGACCAGGGAGTTCTGGTATTGGAAATTGTGAGTTGCATCTGCCTTAAGTAGTGGGCATTATTAAAGTCATGTCCTATGAGGGACTCGAGATGTCTTTTGTAGGATTGAAACCACTCCAATATCTACTGCTTAAAGGTGCAGATACTGCAATATCTTTACACATAAACTATGGAAGAATGGACCCTTTAACACAAAAGGAAAATGGGAACCTCTGAGCTCATGGTCCTTGTGCAATGTTTACCAAAAGAGGACAGAGGTGGAAAAGTTGGCAGGAACCCAGATAGACTCCTATAGAGCTTGACCTGCTCTGATCACTCTCTAAAATGTGGCCACCCTCACAAGTCCACATTCACTCGCTGCTACATGTGGTTGATTGGAGGCGAGCAATGATATAACAAGCAATTCCATGTTTGTGTTGCAGCTGCTACATGTGTGGTAACCACGGCAAGCTCACTAGAGAATGAGAAGGTCCGCCAAGATATACAGTTTGCAAAGTGAGTGCAATGGCCTCTCCTGCGTCAAAGTGGTGTTGAGATTCTGCATTGCCAATTGTGGTTTCCAATGTAACTTCGTTGTTTTTGATCTATCAAGGTCTTGGAAGAGGGGTTTTACAGGTCTTTGCCCATTGTGAGGGAGCAATATCTTCATGACTGCCTTGAACAAGGGAAAAAACTACCTACGAAGGGTTATGAACTGGAGCTTGGCTTCAAGCAAGAAGTTGTGAAAGTAAAGGTGAAAGGGCGAGGTGCGGTTCATGAAGATTCAGGTTTGCAAGAGACAGGACATGTGTTGGAGGATGGCAAAACCATCTATACTGTCACCCTCAACCGATCTGAGCTCTCAACAGGCATCAACAGGTGAAATAAGAACTCATTTACACACGGTCATTTGCTAATTCAATATAGGAGTGCAACCAATATATTTTTTCCACTTTGATTCCTCAAGACTTCATTCATAGCCCTAATTTTGTCAGTGTCCTGTTTGTTCTGTTGTGCATCAGCTTCTATGTGCTTCAGATCATTGAGGAGGATAAGACAAAGTCAGTACATTATGTATACAGAAAATGGGGCCGAGTTGGTACAAGTAGGATAGGGGGGGATAAGTTGGAGAAGTTGGAAAAGGCAGCTGCAATTAAGGAGTTCAAACGGTTGTTCAGAGAGAAAACTGGGAATGACTGGGAATCCTGGGAGAAACAAGAGAATTTTGAAAAGCAGCCAGGGAAATTCTACCCTGTGGAGATTGTAAGACATTGCATTTTCCTCACTGGCTGTGCTGCATGTTCTACCTCTCTCGTTATGACTGTTGTTTTTCACTTCAGCATTTGCTAGTCCTCTCCCTTATGGACAGTTGAAGGCAGAGGAAACCAAGAAAAAATCATGACAGGCAGCCTAATGAGTGGATGTGGTTTTTGGCAGGATTATGGAGTGAAGGAAAATCCAACAAAAGACCTTGTACTGACAGGCACAAAGAGCAAGCTGCATCCACGAGTTATCAACCTGATGCGGATGCTCTTTGACATCGAGACATACAAGTAGGTGTTTACTTTGTCTCTGAGGCAACTGCCTTTTTCAGTTAAGGACCTGTTCATTTTGGCTGAGACACTTTGTGGTATTATTAGTCTAACTTCAGACTTAGGACCGTGACACCAATATTCACTGTCCAAATAAGAGGTTGGCACCTATGAGTCTTTCTATGAACTCTGATGCTAGTTGTAGTCTCTCTGACCTGTTGTTATTGACCTGCACAGGGCCGCTATGATGGAATTTGAGATAAACATGTCTGAAATGCCACTGGGGAAGCTAAGCAAGCGTCACATTGAGAAAGGTGACACTTTCTCACCCTTGTTTTTCTTTGGGTTTTCTGCATTTCTTAGTGGGTTGGAGGAGTGGGCTTTCTATTTTCTTGTTACTTTGTTGGTAGCACTCCACATTCTGTTGACTTTTAGAAAATGGTTATGTGCATGCAGGGTACCAGGTGTTGACTGAGATTCAGAACATCATGGCCAAGGATGAGCTGAGTGCAGTCAAGGATGGGTTACTTGTGGATGCAAGCAACCGTTTCTTCACTTTAATTCCCACTGTGCATCCAAGTGTCATTTCTGACCACACAATACTTAAGTCCAAGGTGGTCTTCTCACCAGCTTCTAAGTGGGAAGGATAAAAAGTCTTTGTGCACACTTTAGTATAAGAGAATTTGTTGTTTAAACAGAGTACTTTGGAATGGCAGATTGGCATGTTGGAAGCATTACAGGACATTGAGATAGCATCCAAGTTCTTAGGAGGTTCAAAAGGTGAAGAGGAGGATGATGAGGATCCTTTGGATACACAGTACAAAAAGTTGCAGTGCCATATTAGTCCACTGCCCCATGACAGTGCTGACTTTGAGCTTGTCGAGAAGTACTTGAAGCGGACTCATGCCCCAACCCACACTGTATGCTTCTCAAGAATGCCTTGTCAAGTTTTCTGTGGTGTATTTGGATTCCTCATAACATGCCATGCTTACATTCTGCTGTCTGACTTATGCAAGTACCCCTGCAATGAGCAATTTTGCATCCCTTGCCATATTTATTGGATTGTGCCACAAAATGCTTGGCTCATGATTTGATTCAAAATAGTCAGTTGTACTAAGATATGGACATGGTTATTGTACACATTCCTGCTGGCTGCAGGAATGGGCTCTGGAGCTTGAGGACGTGTATGCTGTTGAAAGAGAAGGAGAATATGGTGCATATGTTCCCTTCAAAGAAACTCTTGAAAACCGGACTCTACTCTGGCATGGTAATGTACTAAACTGATTCTAAATTCTTTCCTGCAAGTGGCTGATGTTTGTTGGTTGTTGAACTCCTTATTCAAATCCGTTTGTGTACTCTGCAGGTTCTCGGACAACAAACTATGTGGGTATTCTGAGCCAAGGACTACGTATTGCACCACCAGAAGCTCCTGTCACAGGCTACATGGTACATCTTTCTGCATCTTGCAAGTGTTTTCTTTTTCTTTCTGTGGGTCAATGGTCTCATTCAGGTTTGGGTTTCTACACAGTTAGGTATGGAAATTTTGAGGAAGTCTTTTAAGGAATTAAGTGTTTGTCATCTATTAAGGCACTGCGTCTGTCAAACTCTGCAAACACTTTGTGCTGAGGCTATGACAATAATGAGAATGAGGCAAGAAATATCTTCTGAAGAGCATGTGTATGCACTGTTTCTATGGCAGTTTGGGAAAGGATTGTACTTTGCAGATCTTGTAAGCAAGAGTGCCCAGTATTGCTATACTACCAAGACGAGTCCAACAGGACTGCTGCTACTGAGTGAAGTGGCGCTTGGAGACATTCACGAGCTCAAGAGTGCCAAGGTAGTTATATTTTGTGTTTTTTCTGCTGATGAAGGTCTCTAACATTTGTCATCTGTTTCCTAGTGGGAAGAAGAACTACTGCTGTAGACCAGGTAGGCAATCAGTGATTGTTGGGTCTATGGCCTCAGTTTGAGGTTCAATTTCATTGAGCTCAGACAACTTGACAAAATCAAAAGAAACTTTCTGTCTCTTGTGCCATTGTCCATCCTTTTGGGTCAGCAAGCAGGATATTTGAGGTCACTGATTTAGGGCATGTGTTGTGCCACCTTGCAACAACAGTACATGGAAAAGCCTGTAAGAGGAAGCCACTCAACAAAGGGACTTGGGAAAATGAAGCCTCTGGAATCAGAGTATGAGAAATGGGATGACAATGTAACAGTGCCTTGTGGGAGCCCAGTTCCATCAAATGTGCGCAGCGACCTCATGTATAACGAGTACATTGTTTACAATACTGCTCAGGTATTCTGCGGCATCTTTTGTTTGTAGTGAAGATGGTATTGGGGGCAAGAGAGGAGGAATGGGAATACAGGGTGGAATAGCTCAGTTATCCAGATGGGTTTGGCAGATATTGGAGGGTTCATTTTTTGTACATATGCTTTGTGAAGCAGGGATGATCACTCTTGGGTTGCTGATGTAATTTCTTAATGAATTCCAGGTCAGGCTGCGGTTCTTGTTAAAGGTCAGCTTCAAGCATAAGCGCTAAGGCAACAAAAGATATGGTGACATCTGCTCTTGAAGCAATGCCTTCAGTGTTGATGCACACCTGATTGAAGAGCCTCCTACTTCCATCTTTGGAGTGTGAACATTATAAAGCTATGATGCCCACCAAGGAATGCTGAATTTTGTGGTTGGACCTCTAATATCCTCTCCAAAATCTTTTGATGACAGCATTTTTTGTAAGCTCTTGAAGGACTTAAATTGCTAACATTCAGTCTGCCAAATGTGCAAATAGACAATGACTGACAAACCCACCAATTTTTGTACGTATGTGACCGCCAAATATCAATTAATCAATTGACGAAGTACCCAGGAATCAGGCCTAAGCCCGAAGCCCACTTAATTTTGCAGTCATGATTCAGGCTACACTACAAGTATGTAACATTTGTGAACATTTCTGTTCATTTTTCTGTTGGTTTTTCCAAGGAGGATTGGAGTTTCCAATATGATAAAATTGAACAATCTGTCTTAGGTGTAAAATGTAAGATATTTTTTGGGAAGTAAATGAAAATTTTGGAATGCCTTGAAGATTTTTGATCCTTGATCTACCTATTCACTGTATTGGGGGGACAATTCCCATTGGCATACAAAAAAAGGCTAAACTGATTTTCGGTTTTTATGGCAGCCTTTTGCTTATCTTTCAATTCTAACAATTTGTAGCAAAGATCACATGCCCACTGGGAGGGAGGTCAATATGGCGACTAATTTTATGTAGAATTTTATGACTACATACGGAGTCTCAGTTCCATTGAAACATGATATTTTCTTTTATATGTAGAGCCTGATCTCAGAAGTGATAATTGCACAATTGGTAGTAGTCACATGATATGCCTCATTAAGAATTTTGGATATCATTTTGTGACTGCAGCTTTTTGTTTTCCAAATGTTCTTGGCACAAGCCTGATAGGTACACTGAAAAGCCACTCATTCACAATTTATTTGCAAACGAAGTGTTTTTCTTTGTGTGCCCACAAAGCAACAAAATGCATTTCAATATCACATCCAAATCATGTTACCTTCAGTTAAAATGGAACATAGTCTAAACCTCATGTGCAGTACCCATTAAACAAACACACGGGAAAGAAAAAGGACATCTTCTGAATTTTGTACAGCATCATCAATCACTGAATGCAGTAAGAAAATGCCAACAACCAGCCCACGGCCAGAATTCTTTCATCTTTCCAATGTATCAGAATTTAACAAGGGCCAAACTACAAAATAAAGACTACGTAGAAAGGAGAGCACAAACCTCAGAAGTACTATGATTTGTAATGGAATAATGCTGATGATTTTGAATTCTTGACACAACCTGTGAACAAACAACTGGATGTCACTGGGCCCACAGTCTTATATGATTTAGAATGTAAAACAAGAGCAGTCCTACAATTCTACTGACAGCATGCTGTAATGTAAAGAACCACTGAATTTATTTTTCTTTGTGAATTTTTTTCCTCATGATGGGAGCGTCAAATCCAGAAGTGTCAAAATATGGACCCTTCTCCTATACAAAATTGTCTATAGCCAAGAGAAGTGCACATAATTTGCTGCACATCTACACTAACTTGCAGTAGGTGATTCTGAGCAAAGTGGTGTACTTTGATTTTGAAATATTACAATTGGGCACACTAGTTGAGCTCAACTGCTGAACGTGCAAACCTCTTAGTTCATTGAGAAGTATAGTACAGCTCTTGCAGCATATTGGGTAGATCACAAAAGGTGTCCCAATGTTGTGCTTACAAGGTTGTCATGTATTTTCACAACCTGTGCCAGTCACATTCATCCAGTTTCTAAACAATTCACTAAAAATAGAGTGATGGGTGTATGTGTTCCAAGTCTTACCTTTCTTCACAGTGACAGCTTTGAACTGAACCTGCTGCTTCGGATGGTGCCCAGTTGCAAAGCAATGAGGCAGCTCAATCAGATCCACCTCCAAAGGAGGCAGGTGATTGTATTGAGTGTGGCAGACCATCGGATTTGCAAATAGAGCTCAGGAATGTGTAGTAAGCTTTGTGATAATTTTACAGTTCCTCTCAGTTGCAGTGTTGGTTAGAAAGGGAAGATGAGAGGGCCTTGGGAACTCTCAGTGTGAATTAAGATCTGTGATTGCCTCTTAGAAGGGAGGGACTGGATGGCCCGCATAGCTTGCATCACCATCTCTGAATGCATCTCTATACATGCTATTGCCATCTGCCATCCCACCAAAGCACCCATTAGTCCCCAGCTACATACTCTTTTCATCCATCCTGGGCACTAACACCATGACACTGGCCAGTAAGTACAAACCCTTTTGTCCAATTAGAATTTCTTCAAAGTGACAAGCTCTTATAGAAGAAATAGAATCTGTACTGTATATGTGGGGGTGGTGGTCTTACTGTTGATGTTTCAGAATCGACATCATTTTCAGCGATTCCAAGGGCCCACTCACGAATCCAGTCAAGCCCTTTTGCAATGGTTTCATCGCCACCTGTGACAGCAGAGGCCACCTGGGATGGGTGAAGAGCCTGGATGACCTGTGACGCAGCATAAAGCGCGGCCCTCCTCACATATGCCTCCTCATGCTTTGAAATTCCCCTGCAATTCCACATGAAAAAAGTCAATTGAGAACACTTCATTCTTATTCTCAGCCCTGACCAATCCACAGCCCAACACCACCTGCCACCACATGGGCAAGGTTTTTGTTGCAAAACAAAGGGACACATAACTGGAGAAATCTCCTCACTTATGACTAGCAGGTGAAAAACTTTTCCTTTTTTATGTCCAAAGAAAAGCTGCTAGATAAGAACTGAAGAAATGGGAGGAAGAAAAGCACAGAAGGAAAGGAACTGGAATGAAAAGAACAACAAAAACTAGGAGTAAAACAGCAGCGACAGCCTCTCAGAAAACTGGCAGGGGCCCAACTATGTACCGTGAGCGAAGCAAGTCCAACAAGGCCACTCCTAAGACAGCAGCTTCTGGCTGCAATAAAAGACATTCCATGAAAACTCCCAGTGTGTGAACAAGCTTTCCCAGGACTATGAAATCGGGCCCCAACAAGTCAACACCATGTGTCTTTTTATCATGGTCACGCATGATGGGTAGCATAAATGCCATTGCCACTGGAGCAAACCGGTTCTTCCCCGCTTCCAGTCCTGCCTGAGCTGACCCTGTTCCCATTTGCTGTTGCCATCTCTCCTTGCGCAGCTGCATCGAGCGTGGAGCCCATTTTCGTGTCACCTTGCCTAGTTTGTGGTCACCTTTACGTGCTGGAAGCTCACGCTCATAGCGGTGTGCCCAGCTCACCATGGAGGTCCCTGGCATAAGTGCTGGTACCTCCACCCATGGCCCTGATCCTTTCCGATTTTGCTGATGCCCTGGTTCATACCAAGCATTTTGATGTGATGCCCCCAAAAGCTCTGTGACAAGTCCCCGCTGCTGAAACTGACCTCTTGTCCCTGATGACCGATCCCTGGTTCCAGCGAGTTCCCGTGCTCCATCTGGGGGGGGGGGGGGGCGGGCTAACGGCGAACAAACAATCGTTCTCTTTGTGGGGACCCCTGGTCACAAACCAGACAGGGAGACAAAAAATCCCTATAACAACACCCCCTCCAACTTCGAC
>Ga0116231_10004239_pt1 | contig 29135 bp, 32 predicted proteins | sample S1TSphgellanicum_2_FD_89695 | JGI IMG/M metagenome (GOLD analysis project Ga0116231, IMG submission 89695) | Host-associated microbial communities from peat moss isolated from Minnesota, USA - S1T2_Fd - Sphagnum magellanicum MG | ecosystem: Host-associated > Plants > Peat moss > Unclassified...
ATGGTGTTGTTGTAGGATTGACTCACTTCAGAGTCTATGGCCACTCTTACTGTAGGAGGACTTCTTCTATCAGTTGTATTAGACTCTGCAAATCATGTTGTGAAGTTAATTTGATAGAGCAGAATCTGTAGAGTCTAGAAAGTGGTCAGGAACAAAGAAGGCAGACCACTGGGAATTTACAATGTCAACTTGCCAAACCTTGAGATTCTGGAGATCCTCCTGAATAACTCATGTCCAGTCATCTTTTATTGTTATGTTCAGGCTGCTGTGATCTATGCCTTCTAATGTGATTTCTACAGAATTGAAACTCATGATTGGTAATTGTTATGTAGCTAGGAAAAATTACAGAAGGAAAAGTAGCAGCAAGACCCATTACAAAAAAATTGCAGAGGAGGAAGAAGCAGCAAGACCCATCAAGGCATGGCAGAAGAATATTACAGAAGGGAGCAGTTATTTTTCCCAACTGCCGTCGGTTATGCAGCAGAACGTCTTATGCAACAGAATGTCACGTCACAAACAGACGTAGTGAATTAATATATTAGATTAGAATGATTACGAAATTGATAAACCTTCACGATTTTTACCTTTATTTTAACCTACATTTTAGGTACACATATAAAAGCTCCCTTTTAAAGTGAAGTTAAATATAATATTTCACATTGAATGATTAAAAATAATAAAAGTGATCATATATATTTTTATAAAAATATAATGATCATAAAAGTATAATTTAAATATTAATTTAACTTTATTTTTACCTTTAAATGCTTTTGATCTTTTAAAAAATTTAAATATTAATTCAAAAGTAACAATAGGGTTGGATTTTTTCCTTAAGTGGTCAAAAATTAAAGATTCTAGTAGAATTTTCTTAAAATGTTATCATTGGTGTGCAATTATAACACATTAAAATTAAAAAACAAAAACACTTTGATATATTTTTATTGAATGAATAAAATATATACAAGGAAGTTTTATATTATGTTTAAATTTCACTAATAACTTATACTAGTAATTGATAAACCTTCACCTTCTTTATCTTTATTTTTACCTTTATTTCACATACAATTAGAAAAGCTCCTTTTTTTGGGGAAGTGAATCTAAATATATTATTTTACACACACACACACACACACACCCACACCCACACACACACACACAATCAAAATTTAAAACTTAGTTTAACTTTATATTTATCTTCAAATGATTTTTTTATCATTTAAAAAAAATTCATTAGAAATTTATTTATTTAAAACTGAAAAAAATATTTTTCACCTTTATATAAGTTTTTTTTTCCATGTAAGATGATTATTTTGTTCATTGAGTTTTCACTTGACAAATTGAATGGGGGAAAACAAAACGTGAAAAAATCAAATAAAAAACTATATATATATATTATTTTTATTTTTTTTTTTTTTTTATTTTTTAAAAATCTTTTGCTCGCTACATGCGTCAATGCATTTTATTTTCTATCTCCTCTTTCCCTTTTTTACTTGTTTTGAATGTGCCTACAATTAAAAGCAGTGTTAAACATCGAGCATTCGATAAAATCTAGAAATCCTCTAGAATGACTAGTTATATCACTTAAGGGCAGATAGACCATCCATCTAGTACAATAAAATATACGAAAAATTGAAATGTTACCATAAACTAAAATAACAATTGCGTGATCCATGGAATTAGAATATATTAAACTTTTTTGTGTAGGCATCAAAATCTACCATGTACGATATGCATATGATTAGGTAATGGGAGTGGTCAGGCTAGAAAGCTTGGTTGTTGCTTTCCCATCCCTTCACCATAAGAACAACTGGGGTGGTTAGACAAGTAATTTTTGTTCAACATTATAACTGTCGAACGCTTCTATCGCAAAATATAACGTTATGACGATAATGTCCATAAACTTTTTTTTTTTTGCAAATTATGATTATTATCAACAAAAGTGCTAAGGCCCTAAGAACAAGTATTTTTTTAACATCACTCTTTTTTATTTGAGTTCAATATATCATTTTGATATTATTGATATTTATTTTTTATGCATTTTGTAATCATAACCTCCTTGCAGGAGACAGACTGTAGCGATTGCACTATTCTTTAATCCCCAATTGTCTAAACTTTTCTAAATTGAATGCATATCCATATCACCATTTGTGTAAGCACAGAAAGGGCGCCAACTTTCTGCCCATTAAAAGGCATAGATAATGTAATTGAATTTTTGTTATACACTCGAATATAGATAGGATATATTGGTGTTGAAACATTTTTGGAAAAGCACATCCTATTCAACATTGTAATTACTAAGCTCAGTGCTTACATTTTGATCAGAAATCAATTAGTTTAAAGATTACTGAAAAGATGGTTGGTCATAAATTTGGAAAGTTTGCTTCTACAAGAAAACCTTCTTCCTTTGGGAAGAGAGCTTTGCCCTCGAAGACCAAAGTAAAACCGAAAAAAAAGTTTGCTTTAGATTGAATGTTCAAGTTGGGCAATTAAAAATAATAATAAGCAGTATTAGTAATTTAGGACAACACATTGATAACCTTCATGTAGGAGTGCGTAATGTGAGTTGGCTCGGTTTACTTAGTGTTGTGCGCCTAGGAGGGCGCGTTTGGGAAAACAAAGGTTGAAAGCAATTGCTTGGATGGACTCCCTAACCTTGTGTCTTTTCACTTTCTTGGAGTGCAAAGCAAATGAAAAGTTGTTTATTATGTCTTGTTATGTTCCTTTTTTTGTTACGTAAAAAAAACGCATAATAGCCCACTATTTGTGAAGTAGATAGTGAAGTTTAATACATCAATTCCTTTGGGAGGCCAAATACCTCCAATCTTTACCATAGGTGCCAAACAGGAATGGAAAAAAAGTTTTTTTTGTTTTAACTTAGATGAACCATAATGAATTATGGAAAACCCTTTCTATGAAAGAAGAAGGGGGCCATATCCTTAAGGAGCCCATATGAATTTTTTGACTATTGGTATGTTCAGTCTAAACATACAGGGAATTAAAGGTAGTATTTTACTTATGTTAAGTCATGGACTAGTTTCTTCAGTCCTTTTTTTATGTGTTGATGTTTTATATGACCGACATAAGATTCAACTTATTCTAACCATTCTTATAACAAATGTTTATACTTTGATTTTGTTAAATATCTCATTATTTGGGCATATTCATGTGGGAATCGAAGAAATTTTGACATATTATGTTCATCATGAAATAACATGAAATTGGATCTTGATTCTTCTTAAAGTGTTTTGTCTATAATCATTAAATATGTCTTTTTCTTTTTCGTTTTAAAAAATAATTTATGATCATCCAAAAAAAAAATGATACTATAAGTTGTTTGGATGTTTAGAAAAAAGTTAAGTTTATTTTTTTTAGCAAAACCCACTTCATTTGTTTGGCAAATAAAGCGAGTAGAACCCTATAAGGCTTCAAAGTCTTACCAAATTGAGTAGAACCTATCTAACATATACAATTTATGTCAAAAAGATACAGAATTGGACTAATTTGGAAACATTAGGCAATTTACTTTATACCACTTAATTTATTTTGTTTTTGATTTCTAGTCTTATTTTATTAATAGGAAAGCGACACATATAAGGGGTAGCGACTGTTTATTAAAAACACATGACTCTGTTAAGTGGTAACATGATGTATAGAATATGACATCTGCCCAATGTTGGAAGGTGAAAAGCAGAAGTGTTATAAGCTTCAAATAAAAGCCCTGATAAATAGTGGCAATAATTCTAACTATTTTAAGGTAGCGACTTTTTTTATTGCTCAAATAGCAGATACAATAAAAGGGTGTTATATTGCTATATATGATTTATAAGATTTCTTTTTTAGGTCTTCAATCAACAAGCTTGAAGTCCAACCAATCATGGATTTTGTATGAGTGTATTTCGTATGGTGAGACGATTATCGATTCTTAAACAACCCATATTTTCTACACTTAATAATCATTTGGCTCAACCCCAAACCCCCTATTTTAGCCTATTTTAGTCTATTTTTGGGGAACTTTTTTACGTTTACTAATGATGAAATGGCAGTTTGTGTGTTCAACTACGCCCTTCGACCTCTTGAGGCCACCTTCATCAATGTCAAGAGGTCGAAGGGTGCAACATGCTTCTTGCGGCATCCTCTTTGCCTTTTAATTATATCCTTATTGCCTTTTGATGAAAAAAAAACAAAGTTAAAAGGCGTTTTGCACCATCTAAGTTTAGAGATCTGCAATTTTATTTATTTTTCAATAAGAAAGAGTAAAAAAACTTTTTGGTAAAGCACAAACAATAAAATAAAAAATCCAATTATTATTGAAAACAAAAAAAGAGCTTGCAAAAAAGCAAGTAGAAAACAAAGAGCCAAAAATTTGGCTTTTTCATTAAGGTCGGAGGTTTTTAAAAATTGCAAAAAAAAATCATAAATATTTTTTATTTTTTCTCTTTTTCCGATTTTTTTTTATAATCTCTTTTCATTTTTGCCTATTTTTCGTTGGGCCAAAGTGCTTCCACAAATTGAAATTTGGTTGGAGAATTATCGAATTGTATCTAAAAAAAAGAGAATACAAAAAAATAATCAAAGAGGTGCACAAACCAATACCTCATATGAATTGTATTCTTGAATTAGTCATGGACTAGTTTCTTCAGCCCTTTTTTTATGTGTTGGTGCTTTATATGACCAACACAAAACTTGACTTGTTAAATATTATGGAGGTTTAGTTAGCACCATGCCAATGTTCTCTACTATTTTTTTTTCTTCACTTTAGCCAATATGAATTTACAAAAAGGGCCTTTCCATACAGATTGTGTCATAAACTAATTTTTGCGTTTTTTTACTATTGTTTTAAATCCACCTTTGTTGGGCTTTCCCCAAGGTGATACCGAGGGTCTACTTCCTTTCATGCGTCCTTCACCTCTTCCATGAGGATGATGATAAATGAAATATACAATGTAAGAGTATTAATAGCCTTTGTTTTGGTATTGAAGAATAAGTACAATAATCTTACCACACCTTGGTGAGTAGGAAAACCTTATTGGTTTACAAAGATTCCAAAATTCAACAACACTGATTTCTGATGTTAGTAAAAAACCTTTCTTCCCATGTGAGCTATAATTGAGGAATTTGGAAAGCAATTACCTTGTTGTTTATGTTTAGGGCTTGCGACCCTTTGATTGGCGAAGGTCACAATTTGCAAGAGCATTCTGTGGGCAGCAAATTTTTTCTTTTTTGCTTGCTGTAAAAAAAGTTTTTTGTTTGTTACATTCTCTTGATATTCACAAAGTTAACCTTTATTCTATTGACTACCAACATGATTTTTTTATGCCTATTAAAGAACCTTTAGATGTTAATTCACGAAAAAGTATATGAAAAATGTGAAATAACTTACATACAGAGTGAAGGTGACTCATAAAAATACATCGGTTTCCTATTCGTGTTTTGTAACTATTTCCTTCTTCATCTATTATGCAAGGGTGCGCGGCTCACCCATAGACCCCCCCCTTTTTTTGTTTCTTTTGCCAATTACATCACATTATTTGCCAATTTAAATGTTTGAGAATAATTATTTATTTAATTTATTTAAAATTATTTTTACAAGGTATACTCATAGGTATAAATAATGAAAGTAAGAGCTGATGAAAATATAATAATAATATTTGAATATTATTTTTAAAAATTAATTATATTGAATTATATATTTTTTGAATTGACATTATATAACCTTGTATTAATTTAAAGGTTTTTCCTTAGCCATGAGATTTTAGTTGGAAAATAAATCGTGGGTTTAATTTGTTTGTGGTAGTGATGTTAACCTAAACTTCATTAAGCTTTATGAAAGCCATTAATTAAATGATAACTTGTAAGGTATATTTGTAAAAATTTTATGAAGTTTGGCTTAAATCCTAAGAGGTTAACCCTAGACACACCTATTCAACCTTTATTCAAAGCCTTAAATGGAAGTCTAGTCCAATTACTTGTCCATGAATGGGATTATAAAATCAATCATTGGATTGAAACTTTAAAAGTGTTCACAAATCTTTAGTAGTTTTTTTAGCTAACATCAATTAAGGGACATGGTGAGATAACAAAGGTAGATTAAACTCATCTTGGATTTAACAAGTGCTATTAAATGTTGGATGTAGAAAACTTCAACAATTTTTTTTTTTTTGACTTGACACAAAACATGCAATTTCATGTGGCACTTTTAGTGACAAAATTAGGTGTTCATAAATGAAATTCAAATGAAAATTTTGGGTTTTCAAGTTAGAGTGGAACCTTGCAATCTTCAAAATGTGAATTTGATAAATTATTAAAATGGGCAACAACTATATAGGAGCTAATGTTATAATTCTTGGGGGATGTTTTTTGATTTTGGTGAAAATTTTCCAAATTGGCAAAAATCTAGTGATTTTTTTGTCACCAAATTTCAAAAAAATACAAATAAAAAACCATTAGATTCTATGTTAACTTATATTAAGTAGCCAAAAATATAAAAGGATGTTACATTTTAGAAAAAAATGATATTTTTAAATTCCAATTGAACTAAATCATTCTTACGGATGATTGCCATTCGTCCACATCACAAAATTGAAAGAAAAAAACCTTGCTCTTGAGCGAATTCATAAATGGATTTCCAAATATAGTTCTCCTTGTTACCTTCTTGCAATCTCCACCATCCTCATTGAAGCATATATTTATGTGGGTCTACCTTTATACTTGTTGTTCATAAAAGGATATTTCATTAATTTTTAGGAATTAAGAAGACCTCATTGAAAACTTTCATGGAATGAAAGCCAATAATGGATTTTAATAGGGCTAAAATAAAACATAGTTAGAGTTTGAGAGCTTGTTCATAGAATGTTCAAATTTGCTTCTTCTTTTAGTATTGCAAATCCTTTTCATAAGATTTGAATGGTTTTGTTCGTATAACATTGTTTGAAACCATAAGCATGTACATGTGAAATTCATTGCCAAGTAAATTTTTTGTTTAAAAATATATTATTTAGTGTTTCTTAGGCCCTTGAACCAAGGCAACTTCAAATCCATCATTGCTTTTGGAATTGAATCATTAATTATTGTGGATGATTTTGTGTTTCAACAATTTTTTTCTGATTTTAGGAAGTTATATCTTTGAATTTGAAGTCTATGATGAATTTTAGTTCAACTTGTTGTAGTTTCTTATTGTTTCTTACGATGAATGAATTAGACAAGTTGATGATCAAACACTTCATGTATTGGAAAGGTTAATTTTTTTGGACATTCTTTTATTGCCTTTGAGTTCAAGGAGGTTTGTAAATTGTCAATTTGTGCACTCGTAGCTATGAAGATCACTAAAAAAGGATAGGAAATGAGAAGGGGTCTTGAAGACAAGATAGGATGATTAATGTTGAATTATCATCTTATTAAAAATGATTTGTGATTTCGAACTTAAAATACTTGGACATTGCTAGGTTGCTTTTGAAGTTCAACAAGGTTTTGTAAAGTTAAAATTGGTTCACTCATAACTTGTCAAATCACTCAAAATAGACACAAAATGGAAAAAAAATGAAATCTAGAATCAGGTGAAGATTGTAGTGCTTTTTTTTCTAACATTTTGTGATTTGGGCAACTTGTCCTCTTCATGCTTCTTCCTTATTGATCCTTTGCCTCCATAAGTTTAGTATTTTTTTTCCCTAACATTTTGCTATTTGGACAGCTAGTCTTCTTCATGCTTCTTGTTCATTGATCCTTTGCTTCCAGAAGTTTAGTGCTTTTTTTTTTGGCATTTTGTGATTTGCACAGCTTGTCCTCTTCATTGATCCTTTGCCTTCAGAGTTCAAAGAGATATTAAAGTTATCTGTAAAGTCACCCACTCTGTCACCCCTATCCCATCTTTGAGTGGTATGAGCAAAGTAAGGAAATTTTAATAAATTTGGGTATGAAGTGCTGAAACTTGCTTTTAATGCACAAGGTTCGAGAGTAATTATAGTAGTTGTACAGGTAGGATTAGTCAAAATATATGTAACAGCAGTGGAGGCGCTCAGGAAAATGGGGATGACCTCCACTCAGGAAAATGGGGATGAAACTCAGTTTACCACCAAAATTGGTGGAAAAACTAGTTTGGGCTCCAGTTATTTCGTTTTGTAAAATTTCATTCCGAGTTACCCATTTGATGGCCTATTATGCCGAAACTGGCCGTTCTTGCCCCCCTAATCGCCTGACTTTTGGATAACCCTATTGTAGGCACAATTAGGTGACAACAGTGCTTGGTCCATAAGTACTTCTATTTTAAATAAATAAATAAATGTAACAGAATTTAAAGCAAATTGGTAGGTAGGCAATCAGATACCTGCCTAAGTAGCTTGTTCAATTAATTGGAAATTATAATTGATTTTATTTATTATTTATTTCTCTCTTTTCTTCTCTCTTTGTCGCGTTATTTTGAGAAAATAAAATCGCCACCTGATAACCACCGCAATCAGGTGGCAACTGCTACCTCTTTTGCAAATAAAAGGCCACCTTAATAGTGGCGCTGAAAGAGTGTCTGAAATTAGGGTTAGACTCCCCAAGGGGCAGCTCCCGCGCACGCGTCCAAGCCTTCGCAAAGGGAGATGCAAACAGCTGCTGCTGCGGACGCTCTTTTTCCAACTTCGCAAATACCCGTTCGTGTTCATCATCTGCGTCGCAATTAAGGTTCCGTTGCTTCGGCTGTTTGCAAATTCGTTTTCCCCACATGCTTAGCTCTCAACAGATGGTTTTTTTTTGTTGCTTGCCGTGATACTTTTGTTGTGGAGTTTTGTGTTATTTTGACCAAGGAAGTTCCTTGTTGCGTGTTGTTGCAATTTCTTCATCAGTTTTGGAGAAAAATCATGTGCTACTTCTCTGTTCATTTCCTGTTGCTGGGTATATGATGTGATATTGTTTGCCGTGTAATTGCCGTGTGTATTGTTGTCCAGCTTTTGGTCTCGGCATTCGAGATCGGTTTGACGAGTTGGTGCTGTTGAGGATTTTTGTGGTCATGATCACGGCAGCGCCTTTGGTGCCGGACTCTGAAAGGATCCGCGCCGATTTGCTGGTTGTGTTGCGGGATTTCGAGTCCGAGCTTCAGCAGGTACAGTCTTCGACTGCGGGAGTGGTGAGCAATGGGGTGGAGGGAGTCGGAGTTGGGGCCGCGGGAGTACCCCCTTACAGTGAGGCCGAGTGGCTGGCGCACCTAGAGCTTAAGTTCGTGCTGCGTGCCCATCGGATGGAGGTTTTGAGGTCGTTGGGAAGAGCGCTGTGTGGGACAGTGTCTGAATCGGGCGCCGCGGCTACGCAATCCTATGCTTCGTAAGTCTGTGTATGGTTGGAGGCTTCTTTCGATTTTTGTGTTCAGAAATTGGTCTGTTGTACTGCTGTGCTTAGAAGAGATTTTGTGTGTTTTTAACTTCGCTGTCATGCAAGAGGATCCTTAAACCCTAGTTAGGTATAGCGAGTGGTTAGAGCAAGGCTGGACTTTCTTGGCATTTTGTGTGGGGCAGCAATCCTGTTGCTACGTGCTGCTGCCAAAGCTGCAGGAGCTTCATGCCCCATTCACGCACAGCTCATTTTTCTCTAATCATGTAATGGTGGCACTTCTTTTCCATGATGGTTCTGCTCTTGTACCAGGGCTATGAAGACTTAGTGAAGCATCATGGTGCTAGTCTTTTCGGCACTGGGATGTGTGCTAGTTCTGGTCTTTTGGCACTGGGATATATGCCAGTGCTGGTCTTTTGTGCACTGAGAAAGGCAAGGGATGACCATCATCGTCCCTTGCTGAATAAGACTTGCAGATGTTCCTGAATTTAGCAGCATAGATGACATGGTTAGCTTAACTCCTCAAATGGAAGCCCATGGGACAACACCTGTACTATGTCAATGAGCAGGAGCTGTAGAATTTTCTACTTTGGTAGTAGGATTCAAAGGTCCTGTTGTTTGGTTGGTGTTTTGCATACCTTTCAGTAGGGTGGTGTAACTTTGTGCAGCAAGGAAGCTTTGATGCTCATTGAGGACATCCTTGGGAAGATTGAGGCCCAAGCAGAGGTGCTCCTGTCAGCGGCAGATGTAAGTATGCACCCTTTGGTGCTGCAGCTTGCAGGAAGGTACCAGCTAACAGCCAGTGAATCTGACCTTTTTCAACTGCTCTTTGTGCGAGGTGCATCAAAGTCACCTTCAGTAAGGGCATTCTTATGTGGGTTTCATTCCCCCTCCTTTCAGCAACATTGTAGCTCTTGTGCAGTTCCATATAAGAATTTGTGAAGGGCAATGAATCAATGGTGGGGCTGCTAGTTAACCAATTTGCAGTTCTTGTTTAAGTTGGTCATTATAACACAATAACCTGAAGCAGACTGAAGCATTATTTCTGATGAATTGTAGATTCCTGACTAGTTTCAGGGATTTTTAAGGTCGTGGAGGCATGTGCCAATGCATGGACACCTCTTGAATGCATGAATTGAAATGCTGGAAGGTACAGTGATTTTTGAACTGTGGAGATTCTAGGGTTCTGAAGGTTTAGCAATGCAGGGCCTAGACAAGATGACAAGGAAATGGCTATGGAGCTCTGTGGAATGAGTGTGTTGGAGGTGGAGGAATTTCTGGATGACAAACGCACTCACATGGTTGAGGGCATCATTGTGGGTCAGGTATCCATCTCCTTCTTGTTTCTGAACTTGTCTTTATTGTCTGGAGGCTTGTTGATTCACGAGATACAGTATGTGCCTGATGTGTATGTTAGAAAACTAGAGAGCTGTGGCTCTTGGCACTGCAACTCATTGTGCGTCTTGGCACGACAGACTATGCCATGTGTGCAACGATGGACAATAATTTGGTGATGATTTGTGGATGGCTCATATGCAATTGGGCCTTTGGTGTATGTAGAAGAAGAGGGAACGATATGAGGATATTACATTTCTATGTGTTGTGTTTAACATTCCTGTTATTCTCAGGATGATTATGAAGGCAAGACCATCCGCATGACAAATGAAGCAGTCTCTGTGTTATTATTGAGACCATTGAAGACAGAGCAGCGACTAAAGTTGAGCAAGACAGAGCTCCTTAGTGTGATGGAGTCATTGCAGGTATTTTATCCCATCACATTAATGTGAATTTTGGGCCCATCTTTACCAGCATTGTTCAATCTCCACATTTCTAATGTGCCAAAGACAGTGCAAGGAATTTTGTTGAACTTCTATCCTTGTACGATGCATTGATTAACAGTCCAGATTGGGCTGGCAGGCTGAAACTGCTACAGATGGCATGGCAGTGGATGCTGTTGGTATCTTAAGCAGTACTGGAACTGAAGATAAGGTTTCCTTATCAGATATTGGAGAGCCAACCCTTGCTAATATGGCAAATGCGGAGCCAGGTTTGGCGGAGAGCAGGAAACGAAAGTTTGGGGAGGTGAATGACTTGGATGATATAGCAGCAAAAGTTGATCAGCTAGATGAGCTGGTGAGAGAAGAAATGGGTTCTCAGAGGAAACGTGCTGCTATTCTGGTGAATGGTGGAAACTCAGAGGTGGACACAAACATTGGGCTAGAAACCTTACTTCCTGGAGTAACAGGTATATTGCTGTGGAATTTTGAACCATGACGATTGTCATGTTGATCTGCAATATGCATAATGTGCCAGAGGATTATTTCTATTTTCTGCTCTCAAGTTTTCTTGCATTTGCCTGATTTTTTGTAACTGTTGAGAGTCTGTTGAGGTGAATCTAAGAGTATTTGATGAAAAATCTGACTTTCAAACTGTCTTCCTCAGTTGGCATATGACGTGTGGTGCCTCATTGTTCTGACAGGCACAACAACATCTGTACAAGCAGATGAGGATCCTAAGAGTTTCAAGGGGGAGCTGCGTCCTTACAGCTCAAGTCTTGAGTATTTAGATGATGCATTTCAAGTGCTTGCACTGATGCTTCGAATTGCTAAAGCTCGCCATAAAGAGGAAATGAAGGAGGCTTTCAATGACGAGCGTCCTTGGTATGATGCATATCGCACATCCAAGGTTGGCTGGATTCCTCTTGCAAGAATACTTGTGAAAAAGTTGTTTCCTTTGGACGTTCTTTCAAGGAGTGCCATGTACTTGTGGTCTTGAACTTGTGGATTGGTTTGTTTTGGAGAAAGTTTGAGAATGTGTATGTGCCAGAAACTTCAAGAACATACGGCCACCTGGATTTTGGTTTGCATGCTTTGGCTTTGTGCTCAAACCTTGCACCTGCATAAATGCCTCAGCTGGATTGTCATCTGTAGTGTTCTGAGAGAGTTATTTCTCCTCCCATGATCTAGGTTTCTAGCATACGGGAACTCCGAGCAAAACTGCGATTTGTTCAAAACAGGCTGCAAGAAAGGATGAAGCTCACTGAGGATGGTCTTAAGGATGGTGTAACTCAGCTTCCTCGCCTTGAGGTGAGGATCTTTCACTTGTTGGTATGCTAGCGTCCACTAACCCTGATGCACAAGCTTGCCACTAAATTCTAGAAACCCACAGCACAAGGGCTGTTTCAAAGGTGACCTTCTTTTGGTACATGTCAGGCACTTGCACGGAAGCTGGGACTGGATGAGTTTGAGAAGGGAGTTGTTGTGATGCTTACAGGTATGTTGATTGACCTTCAGTCTTATGGATAGATATTATGAGTTCCACTTGAAGCAATCCTTGTTTGTTAAAATCTGAAGACATTGGTTAGGAAGGATTGTGGTCCAGGAGGTTGCCAGACTGTTTAGGGCTATTCTTGAGTATTTCTGACTTCATGTGCGAAGCTTTATTCACTAATATGCTGATGGTGGCAGCTGTTTCTATTTCACCTGTTGTGAAAAGTATATTTGAGGCTGAAAATGGTGATGGTAGCTACCGGCGCAGTAGTGAAGCAGTCCAGGTATTTGTGCATCTTTGCCTTTTCTTAACATTGCAAGGCATGGCAATGTCTATTACTTCACAGGAGAAGTGGAGCTAGTGTTGAGTTTGGGAATTATAGTCACATAGCATTTTTAATCTAGGTTTAGGAATGTCTGAATATGCTTGAGTAAATGTCTGATGAGTATCATCTGGCATTGTGGCAGGTTAAAGACATTCTCATTGTCTACTTCGACTCGTTCAAAGAACAGGTTCTTAATTTGGTTATATCTCCAGTTAGTATGATCATGAAATTTGATGTAGATAGTGATGTTTGCCTGGAAGGACTAGTTGATTTTAAGGTTTTCCTGATGGTCCTGACCATTCCTGATGAAGATTAATTGCCTTTGTAGGTTTTAGCACGGACATACTTCTACAAATCAAGCAGGCTGGTGGCAAGAGGTTTGATAAAAATGCGCACAGCCTCTTACACACGTGGTGGGGGAGATTTAATGGACCAGCAAGTTGAGCTTGATAGACGCATGCTGGATTGGATTGTGGGTCTTGACACTGAGATGAATGAGCTTGTGGAGGGCAGCCATCTGTATAAGCCCAAGGTTGGTTACTGCTTTGATTTCTTTGTTGCTCCTGTTTTGGTTACAGTGCTCCTGTTGACACTCCAATGTTCCCTGTTTCTTTGTGGGTAGTTTCATTTATAGGGTTTGCTTGCTTTTCTCAGTCATTGTGCTCAGAGAAAACAAAACCTTGTGCTTATGGTTCTAAGGAAGTTATTCTTATGATGCCTTTGACAAGAGAGTCCGTGTGACTGTTTGCAGGTTGCAATGGAGCAGGTGGTGCTACCAGAGGAGCAGAAAGAGATGCTTCTGAAAACAGTTGACAACTTTGCAAAGTTTAGGCAGTACAGGAAGAGGGCAGGTCTAGAGGACATAATGAGCTATGGTGCAGGTTTGGTTATCATGCTGTGTGGGGCCTCAGGCACAGGGAAGACCATGACAGTAAATGCTGTGGCACACCATCTTGGTGAATCTCACTGCCCTTCATATGGAAGAACATTCTAATGCATGTCTGCTGCTATGAACATGTACCTTCCATGTCCATGTTCAAGTAAACTCAGTTCTACACTGTTGGATCTTGTTGATAAACCCTGGCTTTGTTTGTCTGTGTGTATCAGGCAAGCGGGTGCTCCTTGTGGACTTCCATTCTCTGCACACAGCAGCAGGGGGTAATAGCCGTGATGATCATTCCTCTGATCTGCGTGGTCTTTTCAGGGATGCTGATATGAATGATGCCATCATTTTTTTTGACGAATGTGAAGCTATCTTTGCTCAGGTCTAAAACCTGGACCACTCAATAGTCAACAAATATAGGGGGTTCATTTCCTATATGTTGACTTTTCAATCTTTTGCTTGTTCTTGATGCTCACAAGCTGTCATCATAGGTTGGGTTCAAATGCTGCTTCTTATCACAAGGGATATAGATAGGTTCTCTGTTGGCTGTGCTTAGTCCAGTTCTGAAAATACCACAAAAATTCTTGTAGAGGTTTGCACACACTAATGATTCACTGGATGCCACAGAGAGAACGTGGGGGTGATAGGATGCTCAACTCACTGCTAACTGAGATGGAGCGGCATGAGGGTATCATTATGCTGGCTACAAACCGTCCATTGGATTTGGATGAGGCTATGCATCGACGAATCACGTATGCAGTTCTTGGTTTAATCTTTAGTATGTGGTTGTATCAGGGCATTTCCTAAGGTTTGAGTCTGCATTAGGTCACCAAGCTTAGAGGAGAAGCTAGAGAAGGAAATGGAGAGGTTTCAGTTTAGCGTTAGCAAAAATTGGAACTGTGGAGATATAGCTTTTTTCTCATACTTTTACTTTGGTTGGACAGGTGTGTCAGTGAATTTCATGCACCAGATCACACACAGCGGCGTGCGATATGGAAGCTGGCCTCAGAACGGCTCCCAGTTACTGAAAACATTGATTGGGATAGAATTGCTCTGAGGTAAATTTTCTGGTGCCCCAGCTGTGCAGCCCCTTCAACCAAATGCATCCATGTAAGATGGGACAAGTTGATCTGAGCTGAAACACAAGGCAGGGTGTCTTTTGATTTGTACCATTATGCTTCCAGAGTTCACTGAATACTGTTTTGCTCACATTAGCTCTTGTTGGTACCTAGGTATGAATTGACAGGTGGTTATATAAAGAATGCACTAGTCAGTGCCCTGCTGTCAGCAATATCACGGGACAGTGTTAATCCTGTGGTGACAGAAGAGGATGTTGTCTCAGGGTGTCAGCTGCAAATGCGAGGGAGCTTGCAGGCATGTTCAGATTTTGTCTCTTCTCCTAGCAGTGACATGCAAGATTTTTGGCTTATTTGTGTGAAATTGACTACCCCCATATATATTTGACTCTGCAATGTAACTTTGTGATGCAGATGAAATCGTTTACACACAGAGTTGTGCCTAAAATAAGTATGGAGGAGCTGATCTTGTCTTCTGCCCTGCGTGAGCGCCTGGATGCTGTCATCAACTTTGAAAAAGCTAGGGCAGTTCTGCTCGGTCAATGGGGCTTTGAGCAGGAGCGCCTTGGTACAGCATGCCTTTTCTGGGGTCCTCATGGCACTGGCAAATCTGCTGCTGCTGAGGTCCCTGTTCCTCCTTTGTATCCATCCTACAAATCCTGCTTTTCCTGTGCTTTTGTGACCTCAGAATTTGGTGATTGCAGTTATGGTGGGCTAATGCTACACTGTTGTTGACTTGGACTGCAGGCGGTTGGTTTTGAGCTTGGTCGTCCTCTCAAGGTGAGATTGCAATGCACAATTCAGCTTCTCAGTGTGGGGCTTATCTTGTGAAATTGATACATGAGAGCAGCAGAGGGTGCAATGTTGTGCTTGGCTCTATAGTTATGCTAGTTGTGTAGGGTCAACACTGCTATTCATGCTTAAGGTGAGGATCTGATACTTTGCAGGTGACACACATAAGGTTATGACCACACGCATTCTTGTCATGCTAGTTTTGGTTTTGCTGGAATGGACAGAATGGTTTGCTTCAAAGTGTTGTTCTGGAGATTTTTCAGCAGTCTCATAGATATTTTTCCCAGTGGCATTAGCAGATCCACTGGTGTGCTTAAAGCATAGGGTCAAGGTGCAGGACACCCTGACCACTAACCTCTATGTAGGCCTCTCTCTGGCTTCAATGCTTGTTTGTACAGGGACAAGCTGAAATCAAACCAAGCTTACCCTCACAAGCTTTATTACCTATGTCTCTGCAAGGAAAGAACATGACTCAGTCTTCTTGTCACTTCCTGAAATGTGACAGGAGGAACTGAGCATGCAGATGTTTGTATAATGGTCTGCTATAAATTTGGACAGAGCATTATATTATTGTCTACACTCACCATTGGGAGCCAATGAAGTTGGTGAGGACATTGTAGCTCATTAATGCTATTCAGGATGAAGGTGATGGTCTGACAATTTGTGGGTGACACTCATAAAGTTATGACCACACTCACACTTGTTGTGTTAGTTTTGGTTTTACCAGAACTGACAGAATGGTTACCTTCAATATGGTGTTGTGGAGATTCTCTGCAATCTCATAGATATGTGAAAATATGGTCTACTTTGTCATTTTCTGTTTTTTGGAGTGAAGATGCATTTGGTTTTTTAAGCATTGAAAGGGTGAAAGTGAAATTATGATAGGTCTGTGCAAAGCCTGTTCTCCAACTTCAGTGGATCCAAGAGGGCTTGAAATCAAAACCTGTCCAATTTTTTGAGCAGTGGTCTTACTGAGCTGCAGGTAGTAAATTGTGCACAGCTCATATCAAGGGAGAGCAGCACTAAGACAGGTTCCAACATCACATCTACATTCAAAGATTCTCGGCTCATGGATGCAGTGCTTGTGCTTGAAGATTTCCAGGTTTTTTCAACCATTGCCATTTACCTTCTCAAATGCTGTTTCTAGCAGCCTAGATCCACGTGTGGTCTGTGTGATCCATTTATTGCTGCTTTGGATTTATCTCTGAAATTTGGCACCACAATACTGCTATGTGTAGATATTCAAAGCAGAAGATGATGGTGGTGGATCTGGGATTGGAAGTGTTTCAGCATGGTCGCATGTTGCCATTGGAATGCTGCTGCATGAACTTGAGCGTTTTCCTGGGATCTGTATTCTGATTGCCAACAATGTCCAGGTTCGGAGTGAACTAAAACCTTCCTATCTTACTGTTGTCTGTATAGATGGAGCAACTACCCAGAGGTCCCAGCACATTGCTTTTCTGTGCATGCTCCATCATTGTATGTATTATGTGCACAGAAGACAACAATTGTAGAGACTTTTGGAGGTTGGATGTAAAGTGCTCGTGTGATTGAAAGTTTGCTGGGGTTTTGATCAGGGAAGCATAATCCACAGACTGGATCCTGAGCTAACTCGGAGACTTAAATTTCTCATTGAGTTCAAGATGCCTGACCCCACTGTTCGAGCATGCATGTGGAGAAAAATGCTTCCAGATAAGGTCTTTCCCATTGGATGCAGCTTTTCTATCACAAAGGATTCACATATATGCAGATGTTGTTGTGTCTTTCATCATTTTATGTCAGTTTTCAACCCAAAAATTCAATGCCCTCTGTGCAACAGTACTCTGATACAATAACAGACCACATGAACATGTAAGACCTAATAGAATGGATAGGACTGGGCATTTTGTCAGGTTATGATTGTTAACCTCTATCTGACAACAGTTTGCTAGATACCATGTGAAGTCTGACAGCAGAATGATTCTGGACAGGCTCCACTATCTCCCAATATTAATTTTGAGGAGCTTGGTCAACGATTTGACTTCACCAGTGGAACCATCTGCAGTGCCATTGTCAGAGCTGCAGCAAAGGTATTCCTTCTTGAGCAACGTGGCAGTAATTTGGCTTCCCCTTAAGTTATAAGCAAAGAATGAGCAGAGTGTGTCCTGCTTATCATCTGTGAAATGCCTAACAATGACTAGAAAACTCTGCTGGTTGTCACTTAATTTGCTGTGAAAGGTAGGTTTTCTACTCCTTGATGGTCCTGTTCTTATATGATGTGCCATGGATTTGCTCATGCTTGTGATTCTGTATAGAATCTTCTTTTCAGTTTCTTTCTGGGCACACTCATCCCACCATATTCTCTGGGAGAATTTGACAAATCCTTGCCAAGTTGGTCAAAGTGTTCATCTACACTAATTGGAAGAGTAGTCCTAATTGTCTCAATTTAGATCTGAAATTGTAACTCTATTATTGGATCATCTTTGGATTTTTTCCAGATTTTTTCCAAATCATAAGTATGGAGAAGTTTACAGTACTCATGAAGATATAGTTTTGTGTGTGCCTCTTTGCTTAGATTCTGTTTTGTGCCTTGAAAACAGGCTGCTTTGCGTCTAGGCGAAAAGCGCATTATTGGACAAAAGGACTTGGTGGAGGCTGCTGAGGCTGAGAAAGCACACAGTCGGGATGAAGTGAATGAGATCATGTTACGGGCATTCCTGTGATCTTTAATGGGCCATGAAAAGTGGCTACAATTTTCCATAACCGGCTCCATTGAATATAGAAATCACAAAGTCTAATGGTGGCATTTTTAGATGAGCATTTTACACTAGAGAATTGGGTAAGACCTCCTACAACAGGATAGAAAATACAAAACATTGCTGAGTAAGGAAATATTGTTGTTGTTCACCAAACAATGTATGACTTAGAACCCCGAGTTTTGATAGTTTCATGAAAGTCTTGGTGAAGCTCGCACATGGTTGCACTTGTGTTGCAGCTAACTTGCTGTGGTGGTTTCTTCTGACAGGTCCTGGACTCAAATCCTGTCCCTTACAGAGTTCTCCGTAGGTAAATCACAGTCAACCAAGCAGTGAGGAAACAGTTTTCTTTTTCTACAGTAGTGGAAGTTAACAATGTGGTGAGTCTTTTGACTGCATGAGCTTGGAAAGTATGCAGTCACTGCAAAGATTGGAGGAAGAGTGGGTTCAGGGGCAGCGATTGCATAGTTATAGGTCTTAGTACCAAACCTCACAAAACACAAATCTGACTTGATTTCATTAGTATCAATGGAAAATGCAAATCTGAGTTAATTTCAATAGTATGAATAGAAAGTTTTCTAAACCTAATTGGGTGGCTTTTCTCTTTTCAGATCAAGGTGACCTTATTTTGTGCAGTCATAGTAGTGTCCTGCTTTCCACCCATAAAAGATACATGCAATAAATGGGTTCACAGACTTTTGCAAGCAGTCTTAGCAAAGCGGGAAAGTGTGGGTTGCTACTTTCTTGCTGTCTTCTTGTAAGAATTGGATCTCTTGGGATGTTGTGAGAATCCGCCAATCGAAACTGAAGTGAAAGGCATGACCCTCAACATGCAAAGAGGAACAATTGTGATGTGAATTGTCCTAGTGGTTTTTTTTGGCTGCTTGCAAAGCATAATGTCAGACCATTAAGGCTATTGGTTGGAATCCTAAAGAATAACACTGACTCCCCACCCATAAACATGAGTATTGGACACTATATAGTGAAAATCACTTAAATGTCACTACATGGGCTAATCATTGTGACTGGCCTAAACTACATCAAAATTTTAGTATACTGAAATTGGGTACAGTCTAGACTTTGAGCTGGGCCAACCAAATGTGAGAAGAGTTTTTAAAGCAGTTGTGAAATGACATAATTGATATATGTTCCAATGGCTTTACAACCCAACAAGAATTTTTACAAAAACATTAAGATGAAAAAATTTAAGTATACAATATATAAGTCTCCTCTCTTTGTTTTGCAGGGAATTTGTATCCTAAATTCTGATGATATCCTGGAAGTTGTGTTGGTTGAATTCTCTATATTTTGTCTCAATTTGAAGGTTACCTACCACATTGTCTTACCTACCACAATGTGAAAGTCACCCAAGAGTTGGGTTTTCCCTAGATTTGAGTTTAAAGGTTTAGGTCTAAAGGTTGGATTGTGAGGGGTATGGAAATTCCTTCAAAGAGATTCCACAAAAAGTTTTGTCCATTTTCAGATAAGTACATCATCATTAAAGGTCTTTTTTGTGATAAAGGAAAAGCCGTTGGAATGTGTCATCACATGCATGCATTCTCTCTTGAAAGACTTTTGCAAAATTACAAAAAGCAAAGATGTAGCATGATTACATGTGTCTTTTTAAGTACATTATCACACAAGGTATTTCAACACAATTGAAATATATCAATTGGGAATCCAAGGCAACCTTGCAATTGGTTGTGATTTTCCACATCGCCGTAAGGCTATGCTATGCTAGATGTCATTACTTTCCATAGCCAATCCATCTCCTTCAATGCCCTATTGTCAATCTTGTCAATCCATCTCCTTCCATGCACTATTGTCAATCTTGTTGAAGTTTTCGACAAGTTTGGAAGGGATTTTGGCAAAAAGACTTTTGAGAAAGATAGTGCCTAATTGCACCAAATTTAAGACTCCATTCAAAATTCAAAACTTGTGCATTGTTTTTGCTAATATGAAAAAATTGGAGGTCTGATCAAGTTCATTCTTGTAGGTCAGAGAATTTGTATCCACCTTTTGAAACTTACGAAACTTGAGACTTGTTTCAAGCATTTTTGCACCTTCAAAAAACAACTGCTCAGAGATTTTGTTTGGAACTTTTGAAACTTTGTACAACTTGTGAAACTTGTTTGAAGCATGTTGTTGCACCTTCAAAAAAAACACTGGTCGAAGATTAAATTGTCTCAGAAATTTCAAAAATTTGGACAAATTATGAAACTTCAAACTTGTTTCAAGAATTTTGCACCCTCAAAAAAAGAAAAAAAAGAAAAAAAGAAAAAATAAATTGGTCAGCGATTTTGTTTGGAACTTTGTAAACTTATGAAATTTGAAGCAATTTGCACCTCAACAAAACAACTGGTCAGAATTTGGTTTGGAACTTTTGAAACTTTGCGAAACTTATGAAAACTTTGAAACTTGTTGTTTCAAGCATTTTGCACCTTGAAAAAAAACTTGTCAAAGATGTTGTCTGGAACTTTTGAAACTTTTGTGCAACTCATGAAGCTTCAATCTTGTTTCAAGCACATTGCATCTTTTTTTTTTTAAACCACCGGTAAGAGAGGTTTTGTCTCTTACTTCTGAAACTTTGGACAACTTTATGCAACTTATTTGAAGCATTTTGTACCTAAAGAAAAACTGGTCAGAGATTTTATGAGGAACGTATGAACATAATATGTCATGAGAATCAAGAAATCTCCATACTCAACGATTAAACAAAGGTAGTGCAAGATTAAAACTTCCCCAGTTAAGTCAAAGAATGACTTCAAAATAAGGACTACAAAATTGGGAAGAAGGAACAAACAAAAACTTGGACTAAACTAGAAAGAAAAAACAAAAAGCTTGAAACTTGTTTCAGGCATTTTTTTGCACCTTAAAAAAAGAGAGACTCCAGTCCCAAGTGGAGAGTACCTACTTGTTAAACACAGAAACAAACAAAACACATCAATTTGCAAAAGATGCAAAATCGCACAACTACTCATGGAACTGCGATTGTCGTAGCAAATTCAGTAAAATATTATTTTACATACAAACAAAAGAGTGAACAACAAAACTGGTTCCAGAAATTGTTGCACTTCTCACATTCTCTCTCTCAAACTGCTTGCTCTTTCTTCCTTTCTGTGTTTGTTTCTGTTTGTTTCTGTCTGTTGCCTGTCTATATTCCCTTTTTCTCTCTCTCTCTCTCTCTCCATTGTCTGTCTGTCTGTCTTCCCTGTCTATTGTCTGTCTGTCTAAGTCCCTTTTGGAGTAAGTAGGATACCTGCAGAGATGGCAGGGTTCATTTGATGTTTTTTCCCTCTTTGATCTTTGCACGAGAAAAACCTGTTTTGCCACTATCTCATGGACTGCCTCAGATTGTTGCACCAGACTTACTTACAGATCCCTCAAGAAGATTGACTTGGAACATTGCAATCTTCTCCAGCTGAACATTGCTCTTAAAATATCAGAGTATCAGCAGTAGCAGGATGTGGAGGATGTGGAGGAGGAGGAGGAGGAGGAGGAGGAGGAGGAGGGGGAGGAGAACATGTTGGATCTACTGTTGCACTGAAAGAGCATTTGAAGAAGAAAGCAACAACAGTAGTTGTGTGACGACTGACTCTCTGTCTGAAACAAGCCCTAAGTCTGTAAGAAGAGTCTGGTTGTATACCTCGAGAGCTAGCTCAAGCAAATATGTTTTGTTGGTGAACTTGGTTTTGTTCTGAAGCGGAGGAATTTGTCATACTGTGCTGCTCCCTCTTCTCCTCCTCGAGAGAATTTCTGTGCACCTTGTTGAAGTTGTTGTTGCCTGCTGCATCCTCGAACGAAATCCTGCGAGTCTTCTCCTCAATGGACTTTCTAGGCACTCTCCTGTCGATGTCCTGCAACGTGAGCTCATAATCTTCCGCCTGTTGCTGTTGCTGCTTCTGCTGCTGTTCAATGACGACGTGATGATGGTGGTGGTGGTGGTGGTTATAGACGTGGTGATGTTGTTGCTGCAGCTCCTGTTGCCGCTGCAGTTGCTGATGGATGTCAGATGTGCTTTTTGATCGTTGTCGCTGAGACTCGGAAATACCCAAGTGCGGAAGAGAATTCTGCAACGCCTTGGTGACAGATCGCAGACTGAAAGATCCACTCTTTCTGTGCTTTGCTGCAACAACAACAACAGGAGGAGGCTTGAGCAGCAGCTCGTCACTCCAGGCGTGTGTCTGATCATCGACATAGCTCCAGCCGTCATGAGTCGAGAGGAGTGAATCTTCTTGTGGGCCTGCAGCTGTTGTTGCAGTATAAGACAGCTTGCGTCCTCCTCGCGGCGGCCGATTCAAGGAATGATCTCTGCTGCTGCCGCTGATGCTGTGGTGCGACGACGACGCCGCGCCGGGCGAGGAGGACTCAGATTGGGGCGAGATCCTGGCCTTATGAAAGAAGCTTCGCAATTTCTCCTGGAAGCTCCGCCGTCGCGCTCCATGATCCGTGTCATGGGAAGACTTGTCCATGGAGCTTCGCGCGTTGCGTTGCGAGAGGTTGAGAGGATTGGGAGTGTGGATTGCAAACTGAAAGGGCCCGTGCAGCTTCTGCCCGAGCTTGAGACTCGTCTCTAGTTCTACTGGTTCCTCAAACGTCGTCGACTCCTCCTCAGCTGTGTTGTTCTCGCCATCACTAGTAGTGTAATCTGGTGCTGCTCCTGCTGCTGCCGGCGGCTGTATGATCGCTGCTGTTGCACCACAAGGTTGGAAGAAGAAGCGATGTTGTTGTTGTTGTTGCTGTAGGGTCTCGCGGCGGGTGTAAGACTCTTCTTCAACGCAGTCGAGTTGCATATTGTTCCAGCTGCTCTCTGAAGCTCCTGGAAGAAGAACTCGCTCATCCTGGTGCCATTGTTGAGGAGAAAATGGAGAAGTCATCCGCGTCGTATCTAGAGCTAGATGGCTCTCGTCAATATAAGCCTGCAGTCTTGCAGCGGCACTGGGAGGATGATGATGATGTTGTTGTTGTTGTTCCGGACTATAGGAAGAAGAAGAAGAAGAATAAGAAGAAGAAGAAGAAGAGCTTGGGAGGAGCTGGAAGGCTCGGTCGAATTGTTTGGACAGTGCGTCGAGCTCATAGGAATCGAAGAGAGTGCTCCCCGCATCCCACTGGTGCAGCTTGTTCATAAAAACGCCACCGCTGTTGCAGACAGTAGTAGAAGAAGCTGGCATAGCTGCATGATGATGATGATGATGATGACCACCGCCACCACCACCGTTCTTCATCTGCGCTTCGATCTACAGAAGAGGCACCCACCAAAAAAAAAACAAAAACCACAAACAAAGAGAATCAATCACAAACGCTGCTGCAATCTCTTTCCCAAATTCTCCTCAGATTCACAACTCTCTTCCACCACTGCAACTCCCCACTAAAGATTTCTCTCACAGAAACTTGAGGAAGAAGAAGAAGAAGAAGAAGAAGAAGAAAAGTATTGATCTGTGAAATTCGATTTGGTTGCTGCATGCAAATTCTTTCCTTTTGAGATTCAACTGAGGAGGAATTGAGGAGATGGGTAGTGACCTTGAAGCGAGTAGCTCTTCGTACAGCGATTCCATAGCATTGACGGTAACTGTAGTTGGTAGCAGCAGCAGCAGCTGCTGCTGCAACTCCTCCTCCTCCTCCGTGATGCTGGAACACTGCCCATGCAGCTGCCTTGGTGCAGGTTTCTGACATGTTAAGATTCTCCTCAAGCTGCTGCTGCTGCTGCTGCTGCGGCCTCCTACTACTAGTAGCTGAACTGCTGCTGCTGCTGCTGCTGCTGCTGCTCTCATTTGCAGCTCTTCTACTTCCGTCTAAGACTTTTGTCATTCTGAGCATCCCAAGTCCAGGCTCCACAAAGCACGTACTCAGAGCTCCTGCAGTCGACATCATTTCATCAAACGAACAAACAACAACAACAACAACAACAACAACAAAACAGAAAACAAAACTCCTAAAAAAAAACCAACCAAGAACAAGTAGAAGAAGAAGGAGAAAGAGGAGGAGGAGGAGATTGAAGAAGAAAGTGTTTGGGACTCTATTCTAGCTAAAAAAAATTTCTTCAATTCCTCTTGTAACAACCCCCCCCCCACCCAACACCACTAATGCAAACTTCCAGAGCTTCCTTCCCTCCATGAGCGTCTCCCATGGGAAGAAGAAAGGGGAAAAAAAAAGAAGGAAAAAAAAAAAAAGAAGAAAAAGGTTTGACACTCTATTCTAGTTCAAAACAGTTTGCTTCAATTCCTCAACACACACACACACACACACACCCCTCTATTGCAAACTTCCATAGCTTCCTTCCTTCCATGAGCTGACCACCCATGGAAGGGGGACCCATGTAAGGAAAGAAGAAAAAATTATTGCTAGAAGAAGGAGAAGAAGAAGAAGAAAAGCTTGGGTGAAAAGTAAGTTAGCAGCACTCTCATGAAACCCATCAAGCTCTGCTTTTGCAATGAATGTGCCAACCAAAAAAAAAAGAAAAAAAAAAGAGATAATTTTTATAAATAAATAAATAAATAAATAAAAATGCAGCTTTGAAGAATTCCAAGCCCAAATATAAACCATTTTTATTTATTTATTTATTTAATTTTATCATCATTTTGAGAGATGATGAGAGATGATCTAGACCATTTCTCATCATCATCTCTACATCACCACTTTCCTTTGCAATTTCAATGCCAACTTTTTCTTCAGATAAGATGTGCAACTCTCCTCCACCCTCTCCCCCAACCCAAATATAAATAAATGAAAATTTTAAATGACATAAAAAAATTATTTAATTAAAAAAAAAAGCCCTAAAAATTGTATTCCATTCTTTTGTTTTTTCTTCCTTTCTAACTACCACAAGGACCATTGTGCTGAAGAGCCTGGGTCTCAATTAATTAATCAATTAATTGAGAAGGGCACATATATAGGTACCTTATCATTGCAATTCCCCTACTAGTTGTTTCTTACCTATTGTTGTTTGTTTATCATTGCACACACAAAACCCTACTCTTTGCACACACTATTGTATTGTTCCCTACTTTTCTTGGTCCATAAGAGGCATTTTGGGTTTTTGTAAGTGAAATTGGAATCTTGAGTTGTATAAGTTGTGCAATAGTTGGAGTCTTGGTGTGCAAGAATGGAGTGCAATAATAGGGTTTTTTTTTTTTTTGGGTGCAATGAGGTGTGCAATATTCAAGGGTATGTTATATATCCTCTTGTCAACAAGCTTTGTTCAAAGCATTTTTGAGCTTGTCTTTTTTGTGCCTTGCCGTGATTTCAACATGTAGAACTTCGCAAACATGGCATTGTAAAAAGATTTTAAATTTGTATTTTTTTGTCATGTTTTTTTTATCTCACATCAATTTTGAACCCAACATTTGTTAGGAAAAAGTGAGGATATCTATCATTAACATAAGTAGATCATAAGGCTCGCCGTAAAGCATGAGGTGAACCTAAGTAGATCATAAGGCAAATTGAGTGGGAGTGATCTTATGCCTACTATTTAGTGTTTAGGTGGACTAAGAAGGACTTCACACTTAACCTTTAAGTGTAAAGTTGCAAGGGTCCCTCTTCTTGCTCATAAACCCTAAACCCTAAATAATAGGTATAAGATCTTTCCACTTTTCTTCTAAGAAGGATTCTCATGAATATTAGATGCCCTCCAATACTTAAGAAATCTCTTTTTTGAGTGCATTATGTAAACTTGTTGAATATCACCACAAGAAAACACAACTTATGAAAAAAAATTAAAATAATAATAATAAGAAGAAGAAAGGGGGAAGGGACATGGAAGACAAAAATGTGTTTAAAAGTCTTATTTAAATGTGTTTAAAATTCCTTAAATGTAGGGACCCTAGGTAACTTGTCCCTAGGTAGCTACCAAAAAAAGTTACCTAGGTCCGTCAATTTAAGGAAGCTTGAACGAACCTTTTTTTTCTTGCAATTTATGAGTTTTTGGACTTTTGTTGCTTCATTGTATATGTGTGTGTGTGTGTGTGTGTGTGTGGGGTCTATGAAATTATTATTTATGTTCAAATCTCACATATTTTCATCCCTATCAACCAATGGGGTGTGACGATAAGCAAAGTGTAATGCATGGTCAGCCACCAACTTGTCGAATCCGTCCAATAAACGTTCACAAAATGTACCATACCCATCCATCCACAAGAGGTAACGTATTGGGTGTTAACAATGGCCCTTTACCCGATGATCCTTTTACCTTCCTCAACATGCCTCCACCGATTTGAAGGAAGGAATTTTTGTACCACTAACAATTTGTGTGGCCTTGAAAGCACATATTGTGAGAGAAAAATGTGTCCATTGTTAGAAGAAATCTCGGCCATGTGTGTTTGTGTGGCCTTTGGAGCATGATAAGAGCTGTTAGGTCTTATTGTCCCTTTTGTCCTCCTTGACCACGGGCTCACATTTTTGTCCTCCTTGACCATGGACTCACATTAGGGGCCAAAATTTGCCAAACCCTGCCCGCTCTTTAGTACATTGTTTGAGAATAAATCGTTTACCCTGACCGCTCTCTAGTACATTGTTTGAAAATAAATCGTTTGCCCGGACCGCTCTCTAGTACATTGTTAGAAAATAAATCGTTTGCCTTGGCCGCTCTCTAGTACCTTGTTAGAAAAAACTAAATTGTTTAGATAATGGAGCTAGTATCGGATATCCCAGCTTGAACCGACCATGGCTTGCAAATTTGATCATGAGTCCGAACCCGTGGGTGGGGTATTGGTTTTGTTGGTGTGTTAAATTTTAATTGTGATTTATCCCAACATGAAAACCCTTTTTTTCTTTGTATTTGTATAGCACAATGGGTATTATCAAGTACTTAATTAACCAATTAATTTGATAATTGGGTAACGTTCTCAAATAGGGAAATTGATAATAGGCGAGTCCCCAATATGTTTTTAAAAATCTAGTTCGTGATAGATAAGTTCGAGAAATCCACTTCACTAAGGACCCTCCCCAACTTGATTTCAGAAGAAAGGAGTAAAAATGGTCCAATATCGGTTGCTAGTTGCCACCTTTTGGCCCCCACAATATTGTGGGAAACGAGGGCTTTTGGCACCCTTGGAACCCTAAGAATGGGCATAATAGGGTATAGTAGCTTCTTTAAAGGTGTCCAACTTTGAAAATAGGAGTCCTAAGGGAGAAGAGTGGACCTTTAGACTTCGTCAAGTCAACCCTAATCTTCAAGTCATTGTGCCTTATGCTAAGTCAAGTCAAGTCTGATTGTCACAATGCACATTTTTGTGTCTTTTTTTCATTACCCTTTTTTTTAATTATCAAAAGCATTTAAAAAATTAAATGTTTAATAAAATTATTTTTTCATGAGTTCTTGGTGCAATCACCCACTCAATGGATGATGGTTGAAATGGAAAGAAGAATGAATGTGCATTGTTTTAATGCTTTCCAATTTCGGTATAGATTCAATTAATAACCCGACTTTTGAAAATATTTCAAATCTAAAAAAATGTTTAATTGTAAAAACACCGAAGAGATTTTTGTGAAATGTTGCAAAAGGATGACATTTTGGGGTGGTGAAATAGTCTCTACCCCTTGTGTATATATAGTGTTTGGTCCCCTTATCCTCTTGCATGTCAAATGATTAATTGTGATTGAGGGACTTCTTAACAAACTCAACTCAAGGTTAATTAATCAAGTTTTGCAATATGGACAATATACTTCTAGGTTAGTGCACATCCCCATGATAAGTTTTCAATTTGGTATTTTGGTGGTGGGATTTGTACCTATTCCAAAGCTCCATTTTATGTAATTTACAATGGATAGTAATTTTTATCAACTTCTCACAAGTTAGTTTTTAAATCCTTCGATGAAGTCCGTGGCACATGTCTAAGAATGAAACCTTGTAGTTTTTTAAGATCTTGTAATAGAATAGTGTCTTTAGGATATCTCTTGTGATTTTTGGTTTTTTATGGCAAGGTTGAGACTCAATTGGAATACCCACTTGTTCCACTAAAGTCCAATGTAATGAACAACATGTGGGTAGTGCCATCATCACATGTCACAAGCTTTGTTTGTATCTTTACATAAAACCAATTGTTGGTGATGTGGTGGAATTCCATTAGGATCTCAAAGCCTTTGATGTTTAAAGGAAAAACCCATTAAGTGGATACCTTGCCTAAGGTGAGGAAAGAAGAGTACACACAAAATCAATTTTCTTGGTGATGTATAAAACCAATTCCTTGGGATTCAAATCTTAGTTTTGTTTATCTTATAAGCTAGGCAAGCTTCATCTCTTTCAAAACTTAGATCTAAGATCCAATGGAGATCACAAGAGAATGTGTTTGATTTCAAGAAAAAATTACGATAACTCAACATGAAAATTAGGGTTTTTTTTTTTTTTTTATTTTTTTGGTTCCAAAAGTTTGGCAAAAATTTCCAAAATTTCCCAAAATGTTTTGTCACCGTAGTGCAAAAATTCACTAAAAAAAAACGTTGACAACAAGATACGTCTCATGAATTTGTCAAAAACATACCCAATAAGATAATGTGAGTAAGATATTTAGGAAGAAAAGATGCGATGACGAAAGTTGGGGCATGGTTCCAAAGGGTGGCTACTAGATGACACACCCAAAGCTATTCAAACTAATAAAGTCACACACAAAAACAAAAAAAAAAAAAAAAAAAAAAAAAAACTAAGTTGCACACAAAAAAAAAAAAAAAAATAAAAGAAAAAAAAAAACCATGTGAGAGTGGAAAAAACACCCTCCTCCACCAAAAAAAAAAAAACAAATAACAATAACCAAAAT
>Ga0116231_10004240_pt1 | contig 29123 bp, 20 predicted proteins | sample S1TSphgellanicum_2_FD_89695 | JGI IMG/M metagenome (GOLD analysis project Ga0116231, IMG submission 89695) | Host-associated microbial communities from peat moss isolated from Minnesota, USA - S1T2_Fd - Sphagnum magellanicum MG | ecosystem: Host-associated > Plants > Peat moss > Unclassified...
CCTCCACAATAAAAACACAAGTGCTCCTTGCGATATCGTTCTTTCTCTTTTTCGGTTCGCTTCCTAACTTTCGAAATGTCGATTTGCATGGGCTATGGGGTCGAAGTGCTTGAAGATGTTTGGCGGGTTGGAGCTATGTAATCCGCTCGATATGATCCAAAGAGCAATCGTTGCTCCTGTCACTGCTCGAACAGCCGGTTGTCGTAGTCGATTACTTGAGTAATGGTTTCCGACAGAGTAGTTGGTTTGGGCAAGTTCAGCAACAAGGTTTTGATATCGTCACGGAGTCCCCATCGAAACATGGTGATGAGAGTCGTGTCGTTCCAATCGAGGTCACATGCAAGTTGTTGAAATTTTGCAACGTATGCTCAAGCTAGGCGCGATCGTTGTTGCAGTGTTCGAAGTTTTGTTGTTGCTATAAAGGCTCGATCTCTCTCTCCAAACGTTCTGCTGAATTCTTCCAAGAATTGATCAAGGTCTGCCAAAAGTGGAGAATCCTTCTCCAATAGTGACGAAAACCAAGATAACGCAGTTTCGGTGAGTAGTGATCCAATGAGTCCAACTTGTGTTTCTTCTGTTGTGTATCTGTGTGGTTGGAGACGAAAGACAAGTCGAACTTGATTGACAAAATCTCGAAGTTTTGTACAATCTCCATCAAACTTCTCTAGCAAGCTTATTTGAGGTTCTTTTGGTGCTTGTGGAACTAGATTTGCTATGGAAGCTGGAACATGGATTGGAACGCGAGCAACTTGGAGCTGTTCCATGGCGTTTTGTAGGTTGGCATTCTCTTGTTGTAATTGTTGCAACATGGAAGCCACATCGTGCATCTGGATGTTGGAAGCGTCACCCATCTTGGTAGTGGACTCTCGTCAAACTGTTGTAGACGGCAACTCACACAAGACTCGGAATAACACTCTAAGCTCCAAAACTAGAACTAGTAACACTCGAAGCGAGAAAGCTAGAAGAGCAAGTACAACTGGTGTTGACGAGAGTGAGGGACAATGTCTCGAGGCTCTCTATTCATACTATTAGGACGTTAATGGGAAACTCTAAAGTTGGAAAGTTGGCACCGCCTCCAAGTTCGGAAAAGTCCGCACCGTCACCGTTACTGTCACGTCTGCGACATTTAGGGAGAAGTCCGCACCGTCTCCCAGTTGGGAAAAGTCCGCACCGTCACCGTTACTATCACGTCTGCGACATTTAGGGAGAAGTCCGCACCGTCTTCCAGTTGGGAAAAGTCCACACCGCCTCCCAGTTGGGAAAAGTCCACACCATCACTGTCCGTCACCGTCACGTCCGTGACAGTATGTATGTATGCGAATTCATTGGATTTTTTATGTCCATTTATCCATACCTCAACTAATTAATTTGGAACCAAATGTGCATTTTTAATTGAGCCATGGTTGTGATGAATCATTCCATTGCTCAGAAAAAACAGTTTGTTGAAATCAATCAAAGAATGTCAAATTTAATTTTATTGGTTTGATATTTGTACATATAAATTTTATGGCAAGAGTAATGTATGTTTGTACAAGAAATGTGACAAGTAGCAAGGGAATACCAAACAACATTCATTTAGTCAAGTTGGTTTGGAGTCCATTTTGAAATGCATTCAATGTTGCCATGCATGCAACCATGTTTTTTGCATCACCAATGACGCTATGAACTACATGGAAAAGCATGATTATAAAGACAAGTACGTACAAAATATTGTGTACATAATTGAAGCACCAAAAGATTGTCAAAAGAATAAATGCATTCCAATATCTACTGAAGAGTTATATTATGCACTTGTGCATTATCAAAGGAGCTAAAATTTAAAGTATCTTTCAATCAAAATTTAAAGACTTTTTTTTATTGCCAATGAAGAAGTGTTGCATTGCAAACTATGTGAAAATGTGTTAATGCGTTATGTGTTGTCATCCAATTATGAGTTTATTTTGGAATGTCTTTTGTTTCCTTCATTGCTCATGAATTTTTAAGTTCATGGCATATGTTTTTATTCATCATGATTTTATGGCTTAAGTTGTAAGGCCAACAATTGAATAAGTTTGGTTAAAATCAAAGTTATTAATGTTACGACCAATTTAAGTTTTAAATTGGAAATATTATACAAAGGTTTATTTGAAAATTCAACTTATCATTTTGTTATTTGGTAGCATTGCAATAGAAACTTGTCATACATGTGTCTCATATAAAATGATGAAACTAGGAAAAAAACATTCCAAATAATAATAAGTTCATCTCTTTCATAACAGGTTCATGAATGAGTTTTACATATTACATTATGGTTGAATGGGCCTTATATTATGCTTGACCTTGTTGCCCAACCATCCAAAGAAAAGAAAAGAAATTTGGATGGTGTCTCATATGACATCACACCATTGACTATGATTGTGAACACATGGGTTGGTAACCTTATGTTGGGCATGGCTTGGGTCAAGTCAATGTGATAGAAGCAACCTAGTAGCTTAGTGATGATGAAGATGTGGATATTATAATCTCCTTTTCATAGGAAAGTAACAAACAAGAAATTTTTAGAATATTAATCTTGGGTTGAAACATTTTTGAATCTTTAAAAAAATTAATTTAATCCAATGTTTCCCCAATTGTGCATCCAAAACAACTTAGTTCATTAATTATATATATTTCTATTTTATTTTCTATGTGGTTTGTAGTCAAAAAAATTTGACATAAAGATTATCCATATGGAAAATGAACCAACTTACATGGATATTTCAATTTCAAGTTTTCAAACTTTTCCAGCTTGAGTTAATTCTTACATTAGAAGAAGTCTCTCAAAATGCAACCAATGCATTTGTAATTATGTGCAATTAATTGTCATTTGCAATTAGCTCTAATTGTTTTTTCAATTACTTTACACTTTTGACTATTCTTGCAACTATGCTACAATTACATTTGTGATTAATGACTTTTTCATTTTACATTCTAGCATTGTTTTCATCCCTGATCATGCCCATATCCCATTAATTGCAAATGAAACCAAATGTAGTTGCATCATTAGGGTGTCAACATATCCCCTAGTGGTATGCATGGGTGTATTAGTAAACTTTTAAAAGCTATTGTGTGCTTTTGTTAAGTTCTATTAGGGGTATCATATGGCATGTTTCCATTAGTGTATTAATAAAGTTGCATTTAATTTGTAATTAAACAAATTAATTTCCTACTTACCTATATATGTTTGTTTACTTACTTAGCTTAGACTACAACCTATTTATTTATGTTTATTCACCTATGTAGCCTAGGTTACCTACCTAACTAAAGTAAGCTCCCAACTTATTAATTAATTGATGGTTAATTAGTCACACTAATTATTAATAGTTAATATTGTGATTATTATTATTTTAAAATTTTAATTTAAAAACCATTCACAGAATCTTATAACTAATTAATTAATTGATACCATTTATATTATTATTATTATAAATATTATTATTTTATATTATTATTACTATTTAACAATTTGTAACTAATATGTTTGTTATTTATTATTTGGATATTAATTAAAATTATTTTATATTTAGTTATTTATGAAATTATTTTTAATTATTAATGAATTTTAAAACTAATAAATTCGGTTATTTAATTATTATTTAGTTAATTATTTAGTCATTTATTTATTTTTTATGAATTATGAATCAATAAATTATAAATAAATGAATTAGTCAATTGATTATTATATGAATATTAATCATAATTAATTAGTTAGTTAAATAGTTACTTAATTACTAGGTTGTATACTTAATTATAATTCACAAAATTTTTTTTTAAGGATAATGGATATGAAATAAAAAATTTAGTTGTAACTTAATTTGCAACTAAGTTACAACTTCAATTTTTATCCCATATATTGTTTTGTCTTTCATGTTCATTTTGAAAATTATATAATGAAAAGGTGTTGTTTTTACATTTTCACATAAGGAAACACATGTCAATTGGGATGAATTGATCAAAGTCATGACAAATTTAGCATCTCACGACTTACTAATGAAAATCGTGCCAAATTTGTTCATTCATAATTCGTATGTTTTTGTTGCAACCCTACTGTGAGGGAAGTGTGAGGATGAAACTCACGCTCTCGAAATTGGGACTTAGGATCCCCCGGGACTCCCAAAATTTTAGAGTTCGATTCCAGGGGTCAAAACACCTCACATTGGGGTGTTCTTTATATCATTAGAAAGTTATTGAAGTGTAGATGTCGAAAATGGCCTTGCATGGACCATATGGACATCTGTAACACAAGTTATGGCAAAAAGAAGGGCCGAGAGTCAAACTGACAGTTTGACCCCCGACCACTGAAAGTTGGGAATCGACCCGACCCCGGTGTGTGCAAGTGGAATGTGACACACCATTGGAAAGCTCTTGAGGAGAGCTACAACTTTGCTTCAGACCTCATCCCAATCGGAGGTCTGAGCAAAGAGTTATGGTCGTGCAAAGTCTCGAGAGTCCAAACCGGGACAGGTTCGGGATTCCTCCTTGGGAGTCTTGGGACAAAAAGCCATTCGAATGTGGGTGCCGCAGAGAGGCACAAAGTATACTATATGGGGGAAGGTGTTGGTTTCCCCCGAGTCCGGGCCGTGGTGAGTCATGTGAATCCAGAATTGCCCGTGGCTTGTCTTATCACCAAAGGTGCTCCAGAAGGTGAACTAACCAACTTGTTCGTTGGTTTGATGCAAGTTCGAGTAAGTGAATAGTTTGTCATTCTTCCTAGTCCCATCCCGGAGCTTTGGCACGCCCTTCTACCCCCATTAGTGCTAAGAGCTAGGAACATGCCCCGAATGCCCCACCATTCCACAACTTGAGTAACTTAGCCCCGACTTGGGACTAACTAAGGGCTTGGGAGCGCGTCAGTTTTACACATTGATATCGTGCATTGAAAACACATTTGAATGTTTATAAGAACATTTATAAGAAGATGCGAAATTCGTGTGACATTTGTTCATTCATAGGTTCATACTTCATCTGTCAACACATTTATACATGCATTAAACGTGTTTTTAACACATGATATTCATGTATAAAATGTACGAACCTATGAACAAATGAACTTCACATGAATTTCATTATTAATTTGTTGTATGCTAATTTTGTGATTTGAAAAAGTTTAACCTTTTAAGGAGTTTAAACCTAAAAATTAAACCTAAAAAAAATTTACCTGTTTCACTAACCTAACTACCTAGCTACCTATTTAGTACATCCTAGCTACCTACTTAGTCCTACCCTATGTGGAAAACACATGTAGGATAAAAGCTTCACATAATGTTTTTCTTCCAATAATATGGTCAAAAATCTACATTTCGATCTTGCACTCATTTACCATATTTGGCCATAGGTCCTACACGCAAGTATAAAAATCTAGCCTTTACACTTACTCTCATAATTGTCTATATACAATGACCTCAAATTTTAGTTCCTTCCACTTGAAAAAATGTTTATTACCATTTGCCCTCAATCCCATTTTTTTAAATTTATTTTCCAAGTTGTAACCCTTCACTTGATGAAGACAACTAATTTTGAACTTTGATACAATGGTCATAAATCTATGTTTTTATGAAGGGTAATGTGAATTTTCATGTTTCTTTTTTTGGAGTTGTAAAGTTGGTGGGTGAGGTAATCATTCACAAGAAGACTTAACCAAGCTTGTTAAATGTTCTACATTTTCAAATTTAATATCATTTGCCCTTCCACTTCTTTTTCCCATGGTGGGAAAAATTACTAATTGGATATTGTGCTTATAATGTTTCTAATTTCACTATATAATTCAAGCGGGTACATTTTTCAAGCATTATGATTGCAATTCAATGTGATATTTAATTTATACACAAATCGAATTTGTGGATGGATCTATGGATATTGCTTGTGATGATAACAACGAAGTCACATATGAAATTTATCAAATTTCGCTCTCGAAAAACCAAGGATTACATTAGTTGGTCATTACATGTAGGTATAGAACCATTGGTGGTCAATTGCTTGGCAATTCACATGACACCACTATCAAGCCAAGGAATCTAGCATCCATCGCAAACACGAGATGAAATTTTTAATCTATGACTCCATATATAACTAATTTTGTGGTCATACCAAACGTTGTATGACTAAAGGAAATACACAATTAGTTTATTAATTCAGGACATTCATGCATGTAATGAATCGGTGAACCAAAAAAGTTGCATTTGCAATGATTATTGTCGCAACCCCACTTTGGGCAAAGTGGGAAGATGCAACTCCCACTCCCAAAAGTGGAGACTTGGAGTCCTCCGGGACTCCCGAAAACTCAGAAGACAATTTGAGGGGTCAAATCTCCTAGCCTTGGCGCATTCTTTATATCAATGGAAAGCTCTTAAAATTTAAATGTCCAAAATGGCCTCGCATTGCCCATTTAGACATTTGCAACCCAAGTTATGAGCAAAAGAAGGGTCGGGAGTCAAACTGGCAGTTTGACTCCCGACCACTAAAAGTCGGGAATCGACCTCTTCCCGATGTCGCCCCAAGGAGTGCAATACGGCGTTGGAAATCTCTCGACGAGAGCTACAACTTTGGTTTAAGACTTGTCCCGATCCGAGTTCGGGGCGAGGAGCTGTGGCCGTCCAAAGTCCCAGGACTCCAACCCGGGACAGTTTCGGGACTCCAACTTGGGAGTCCCGGGAAAAAGAGCCATTCAGATGTAGCCTCCACGGTGAGACACAAAGAATACTATATGGGGGAAGGTGGTAACTTCCCCCGAATCCGGGCCGTGGTGAGTCAAGTAGTCCAAGTTGCCCGTGGCTTGTCCCAACACCCAAGGGTGTTCCCGAATGTGAACTAACCCTCTTGTGGTTGGTTTTGGATGTAGATTCGTGTTTGATCTACTAGTCCATCTTCCTAGTCTAATCCTGGGACTTCTAGCACGCCCCTCTACCCCTCTTTAGTGCTGGAAGTCGGGAGCGCCCCTCAAGTCCCACTCTTCCGCAACTCAACATAGTTGGACCCTCAAATGGGTTCAACCCGGGACTTGGGAGTGCGTCAATTATGCAAATGAACTCCTTAGTTTCTATTAAATTATAAAGCCAAAAAGTTGCATTGCCCTCACATTGGTTTTTGGCCTCCATTGGGCCTCCCACCGAACTAACCATGTCCATGGAACTTGTATGAATGCTAATCATTGTGTTTGTTATAGTGGTTGACATTTAAGCCTTCATGTTCAACTTTTCAAGTTCTTTTGATTTCACAGCACAATTCTTCTTCAAGCATTGTTGTTGTTAATTCAATGATAGAAAACATTATGGTTCTATACTTAAAACTGCTAGCAAGGACTTCCCAACTATTTCAAAGTGCGGATAAATTTGAGTAATCAACTCATTGTTTGCCACAATCACACCAGTGCTAGTTGGCTAATTTAATACCCTTTGGATTTGATTGAGGTAATCATTCATTAACCCATTTTCTTCAAAGCATAAACCATTTAACTTGTTTTTCAAAAAAATCTTTCTTGTCATGGTATTATTTTCAAACAAATCATGAAAAAATTCCAACACATTACTAACTCTATCACATTTGGGTGAGAGCGGGAAAAAGGAACCAGTCATGCCAAGGTTAAAGTCTTTTCCAAAGACTACATTTTCTACATGACAATTTTCTATTGATTTATCATGCATTCTCACATAATTTTTCAAATTGAATATAAAATTTGAGGCCAAATATGACATATAACATGATAAAAATTCAATCTTATTTGCATCAAGCCTTACATTATAGTCAAATCCATAACTTTACTTTTGATTACAAATTCAAAATTATAATAGTGTTTAAATATGTCTGAATACCAAAATATAAAAAAATATGTATTTTTATTTTTTGAATGTTTTGAGCACATGGATCCCTTCTTGTGAAATATATTACAATTCACAAAAAAATTGAAATGATTTGGTGAACATTTGACAATGGAAAAATAACTTTTGAAACAAAAAAACTACTGTCCACATGTTTTTCTTGATTGTTTTAAACATATAAAAGGACTCTTGAAACATGGTGAATTTTTATGAAAATTTTGTAGTTGCAACTTTGAAAGTATAAAAACTTATTTCAAAAATTAAATGAATATTTTGATATATAGTGTTCCCATGGTGATTTTTCAAATTTTTAAAAAATAATTTTAAAAGACTATCCACACATTTTGTGGCTCCTTTTTTCATGTTTTCACCCATTTGTGACATGTGCAACAAATGCATGATTACCTATAGAAAGGTTGATGATTGACATTGATCTTTTCTTTTTCCTAGTGGCTACTTGATCAACTTGAACAACAAGATCGCCTTTTAGATTGGTTTGAATAGAAACAACTATACCATTCTCAATCAACTCCCACAAATCATCTTTCTATGAGATAATATTTTTAATTTTGAATTGTGAATTGCCACGCATTGTAGTTGGAAACTCCCACCAACTTTTGAATTCTAAACACCCCATTCTCTAATTGATGTGCCATAATTCTAACTTCTTCAAAAACCAGGAATAAATTGATAGATTTGATCAACGGAACCTAGTTCACACTTAATCAAACAATGAATCACAAACTTACTCTAATACCATGAAGAATTCTCTACTACATACAGAATGTTATATTAAAGAAGTTTTATCCACCTTCAACAAAGATATATATATATATATATACAATCCCACATACCTATTGTCCAAGTTCATGTGCATACATGCCAAGATGCAATTTCAAACTTGTAAGGCAATATGTTAACAACTTCCTAATCTATAACAAATTATTTGTTACTGCAACTATATCATTGCATGCTTACATACCAATCTCCTCCATGTAGACATTTGCATATTTAATATAATTTGGTGCATCCAAATGGATGAATGTTTTCAACATTGGAAGCTTTTGATCACATTGCTTCAAAAATTCTTTAAGAATACTGATTAGAGTTCAAAAAAATTCACAAACCTTGTGATAACAAATGAAAAATGATCCAAAAAAAATAGAAAGACTTGCCAAAATTTAATTTCTTTAGCAAAACAATCAAAGAATTCTTTTTCCTTTTGCATACCCTAACCTATTAGAACCATATCTCCTAAACTAGAAGTAAACCTCACTTTTGAAAAAAACAAAAACAAAAAACTTGCAAAAATGGGGCATTGCAAAGCTCAAACCTCCTCACTTTCATGCAAATTCCTTAATGCACTCCTATCTCCAACAAAAGCTCTTTCAAGCTTGCGTTGGTCTCCAATAGAATGTTGCTTCAATGCCCAACATACAAACTCTAGATTGGGCGCAAACTCTTCCTCCTTTGCAACTAGCATCAACAATCAAGGAAGAAGAGAACAATGAGACGAAGAAATAACAAGAACAAGCATATGCAAGAAGGGGAAGAAAAAACAAGGAGCTTCGCATGGCAAGGAGCTTATGTGATATGAGAGAGGAAAAAACAAGGAGCTCCGCTTTGGTTTTGGGCTTCAGCACACAAGCACGAAACTTGGCATGAACTAAATTCACGTTGAGTGGAGTCGAGAGGGGATTTTGGGTTTGGGGGCCCGTTGGGTCCGCTTGTTTTTCTCTTCATGCTGGAATCTCGATCCCATCCTGTGAATTGGGCGAACAGGGGCTTGTGATACCGTGTTTGCTTGACTTTACAGATAACAAAGTTATTTGCTCTCCGAATTATCATTCCCTTTCAGCAACATCAGCGAGTGTTTTGTGAATCCATTCATTCTTCCTTGAACATTATATGCCAGAGTCCAGACACTTTCAGATTCTGCACCAGTTTCATCAACTTTTCATATCTTACCACGTGTAAGCTAACCACGTCTTATCCCCCCAGATCTCAAAATCCCACACCCAATCCACTAAGCAGACAGAAAGCCCTTCTTATCAACAGAAAGCAGCAGCAAAAAAGTGATCATTCATAGAACTAAACATCACAAAATTGTATTTCCAGCTTTTTCAGCCTTCTCTCTCTCTCTTTTCCCTGAACTCTACTTGAAATTCTAGAAAATTCAGATCACAATTTAATAGCCACAAAAACAAAACAAAAAAATGGTTTTCACAATTTAAAGGAGTTTGTTTTTGGGTGTTGAGATTCTGGAAGGAAATTAGTGGATATTGGTAATTTTCCTTTTCATGTTTCTTCTGTCCTCCTCCCTGAACTCTCTCTCTCTACTTGAAATTGTAGAAAATTGCAGATCACAAAGTGAACAGCCAGAAAGACAGGGTTGCAGCATTCAATTGGAGGGTTTCTCTCTCTACATATATACATATCTTTTTTCCTTTGGGTATCAATATGAAAAACTGAGTTTAGGAATTCCAAGTGGTTGCAAGTTAGGATTGAAATTCCGGAATGAAATTTGGTTTTTTGGGGATGTTGTTTCTGGGGATATGGGATTCCGTAAAATCTGTACAAGTTGATTCACAAGAAACCAAATGGTTGCTACATCATCATCGTAACCATCATCATGGCAGCAAGTTTGTAGCAGAATTTTTGGGGTAGAAAAATCTTCGAAAAAACTATGGTGTTGGGTTGCTGTAGTTGTAGTTAGAAGGGGATTTGGAGCATTGGGTGTGATGGGTATGTAGTTGGAGCATTGAGTGTGATGGGTTTGTAGTTGCAAGAGAGGAGGGAGGGTGGGTGTTGTTGAGTGCAGTGAGAATAAATAAGAAACGGAAGACTTTGATCACAGAGAGTGAGTGAGTGAATTTTGGTTGCATTTTTGGTTTTGGTGGATTTTGCAAATGGTTCAACAGCGTCTTCTTGGTTGTTGTTTTTAGGGTTTGTGAATCTTTACCAATCGCTCGATGCCGTTGCATTCCACAGTTGTTGCAGCGAAGAATTGATTGAGGTGCTTGCAGTTTGCAGCACCAGAAACAACGCCCAGATTTTGTGTTGCTATATCTCATTTCGGAAAATCCGTGAGAAATAGGTCTTCTTTTTCCTCTCTCTTCCTGGGATTCCTTGAAGAAGCCCAGTGTTGTCCTTGTTGGTGCAAAGAAGCAGCATCAGCAGAAGGGGAAGGAGGAGGAGGAGAGCAAGCAGAAGAACAAGAACAAGGAGAAGAGGTCTTTTTGTGAGGACAAGAAGAAGAATAGGAGGAGGTTGGTTTGCAGATGTGAAGAAAATGGCTGGGGTTGTTGATGAGACAGGCACAATGCCTGCCAAGAGCTTCTCCAGCAATAGCATTAGCAGCCCGGTTAGCTTGGATGGAAGTGATGGAGCTCAAAGCCACAACAATAGCACCAACAACAACAATGGCGGCGGCAACAATGGGGGTGGCATGGTTAAAGGTCTTGTTATCAAGGCAGCGTGTCTGGTAGGAGGTGCTTTTCTTCTCCGCAAGCTGACCAAGACCACCACACGCCGGGACCATGCTCGCATGGTGGCGCAGTGTCTCACCGGCGAGAAGGTAGGTTTTGAAACTGAATGTCATCTTTTGGATTTCCAGATCTTCTTGGATACACAGTAATTTTTTAGCTTCATGTCATGTGGGTTTCTGCAACTTTCAGAACCCTGCTTTGTTGCTGCACAATTGCTCTTATGTTAAAGCTAAAACGAAAAACAAGATTGTGCACAACAGCAGGACAAACAAAGGGATTCGATGCTTCTTCATGTACAGGATGGATATCAATCACAGATGAAAATGTACAGCGCTTGTTGATGCAGTTTCTTTGAGTGAGAGAGTGAGTGATTCAGTAGTTGTAGCTAACTGCTGCTCCCCTTTCCTTGTGTGTCTCAGTATTCTACGGAGCAAGCATCTCGAGATCCAATGACATACTTCAATCTTAGGTATATAAGAGTCATTGCTTCTGCATCCCTTGTGGAAACACTCGGTCACATAACCCACATGTCTTTCAGTGGTCCAAGGGCTGAAAGATTCGATCATTGGATTCACTTGTGACTGATTGTTTGTGAGAATGCTGCAAATGCCTGATCTTTGTTGAAAAGGACTAATTTAAATTTGAATCCAGTCATGTGTTTTTTGGGGTGAAGTCAACAAGTTTGTAATTTCATTGCACTTTTGGTGAGAGCAGGCTGCTTACATGTCCTGCCACAGTGCGTGCAGATGGAGCTAGGGTTTTGTACTTTGAGCAGGTACATTATTGCTTGCTCACTATGTTAAAACTGTTTTGGCAGCTTCATCATATCTCTTTAATGAAGAGATATGAATATCTCTTTAAGATATTCCATTTCTTAAAGGAGATACAGTAGAAATTGTTGTCATGTAAAGTAGGATTTTTTTACCAGTGAGGCAACTGGGTTGGAAATTGACCAGGCTTTTTGGCGAACACCCGAGAGACCATACCGGCAGGTATGAGGCTTGTCTCCTTTCTGAAGTGTGAGCCCAGTTTTCTTTTGTAAGTGTGTTCTGCTATGATTTGATCACAGGCTGCTTGCTTAGCAAGTTCTGTTCCTGTGTTCTTTTGAAAAGCCCAAAGTAATTCTAGTCTGGTGTCCTTGTGCAGAGGTTCTACATGGTGAAACCCTGCCCAAAAGACATGAAATGTGATGTGGAGGTAAGCTTTTTTGTGACTTGAAATGGATTTGAATAAAAGTTTAAGAAAACCTAGCAATTTGATGCCGAAAATCTGTTCATCTCTTCTGGAAGTGGTTGTCCCTTTGAAGAAACTCCTGGCAGGATGAAATCATGAGTTGTGACATAAAATGCTGACTTACAATCGGGTGCTTCCAGGTGGGATCTTATGCAGTGAGAGACATTGAAGAGTACAGGAATTTTTGCGACCGCCCCAGAAACCAGCGGCCACAGCCTGAGGAGATATTGGGGGTAAGCCCTGTGTAAACCCACCTCACAACTTGCAAGGAGTCTGCTTGCGATTTGCTTGCATTCAAACTATGGAGGCAACAAACAAGAACTAATATTGACTCTCATAATCCTTATGTGCATAGTAAGCAAGATGGCATGAAAGTAGTAAACAGCCCAACATACCTCAGTGTGACTGTCACAAGCCTTTTCTGAGCAACAGATTTGCTGCCCATTTTTTTACCATTGGATTGATCATGTGGAATTTGATGCATTTTCTACCTGAAACTGGATGGCTACTTGTTAGAGGTCTGGCTTACAGACAGACTGGGACTGCAGGACATGGCAGAACATCTCACAACTGTCTATTTATCCCACTGTGAAAGAGGCCAACGCTGCTTGTATGAGGGCTCCACACCACCTGGAGGATTTCCAAATTCTTGGGTATGGTGTATAAGCCCTACATGTATGTTATTCTGGTGGTTGACAAAACTTGCTTGAGCTTGATTCCTATGCTTGTGCAACTGTTGGGTACCATACTGGTTCATGAATGAGAGCATGTTGTCTTTGTGAATGGTTAAGGATTTTGATTTTGATTTCTGTTGCCTGCAGAATGGTGCTTCAAGCTGCACATCAGAGCTCACACTCTTTAGAAATGGGGAAATCCACTGTTGGGATCGAGCATATGATGACAGTGGTAATCAGGTGAGTATATTTACATGTGCCTCATATTTCAGTGTCTCTGCCTCATAAGAACTGATGGCCATAAGCTGCCAACACACATATAGTATACATTAAGTGTGTATTCAGATGATGAATGGGTAGGATTTCTGGTTCACAAGTTATACTATGCCATTTTTCTTGAGAATCATGCATGCTTGGTGTCAAACGTACAAGTCTAGCTTATGTGTTCATCTATCAATTCTACAGATGTGTGGCATTTTTGTTTTTGGTGTAAGAAGCTTGTAAGGGTGAGCTTTTTCATCCTTGCTTGATTTAACACACCTCTAGAGAGCTGTCCCCATAAAGGTCAAAAATGATAAGTGAGCTTTTTTTCTTTTAGTTACAGTGTTCACTGTAAGGCACCAGAGGACATAATTCATGAGCAGTTTATTGAAGAAAAATTAACAAGCACATTGTTTGATGCTCTGAATGAGAGATAAGGAGTCTGGGCGTATTTTGAGCTGGTGGAAATGTCTGGGACAGGTATGGGGTGTGAAGCAAGGGCCTTATGAATTTAAACCGACAAGCTCATCAACTGTAAGTGGCTCCATGCTTGAGCCCAGCTCTTCCCTTATGTTTTCACCAAAGAAAGCTGGCTCTAAGCTCGTTGCGACAATGTGAAGCAGTCCTCATTACCATTTGATTGCATTCTTTTTTCTGAGCAAGTGTGTGGAGGCCAAGAGCTATGCATCCCACTTTGTCCACTTCTGGTGGGCTTGCCTGTGTGAAATTGTATATGTACAAGTCAAAAGGTCATATTCTGCAGCTGGCCACCTGCCTTAGTGTTGTTTTCCTGTGGCTCTCTCTCCTCAAGAAAAGGTTATCTTCTATGTACACAACTGAATTTGCATTTCTAGCTATTTCATGGATCAAGCTTCATTTGGTCGCCATCCTGAATTCCAAAGGATGTGTTCCATGTGATTCAGCAGTTTGTTGCCATCTCTTTCTGGAGGATGTGTTCCCTTGTGATTAAGATTGCAATTTTTATTATCCACCCTCCATACAAGTTCACAAGTGAAGTGAATGCACTTTCTGCAGGTCATTGTTGTGTCATAAGTGATAAATGAGACCCAACTCCTGTATGCATCCCTAGTTTCCCATGAATGACTGAATACCCTTCCCAAGTTGAGTGAATGAATGGTAGAAGTAAATTCTTTTGTAGATAAAGTGTGTGCTTCTTAGTGTATCTTGTGTACATGTTATTTTTCATGCTATGATTTATCCTCAGTTTGTGGCTTGCTGCTACAAGGAACCTGAATAGACATGGTGATTGATGTGGTTGGATATGCATTATCATCTCAATTTCTTTGCAAGCTGGATTGGAAATATCAGCTTATGCCACAATGCTCAAGTTCTACTTAAATAAGTATATCCATTGTTGGATGTACAATCTCATCTACAGCTTAAGGGGATATACACTAGGGATGAACTCATGTGTTTCAAGTGTGTTTCCAATAGAAGGTAAGTTTCAGTCAAGATGCTGATAGAAGCAGACTTTCAGTCTAGAGTACAATGTCATAAATCTCGTTTTATCGGTGGGTGACTTTGACGTTGATCTGTCTGTGAACAACTCTGCTCTCAATTGTTCACATCTTTACACGATGGGTGCTGGTGTGCTAGTACTTGGGCTGTTCACAGAAAGACAGTTCATAATGTGAAAGGGGATTACCTGTATTTCTGGTGAGTATCTCATAACATGGCATCTGAAAGCTGTAAGTTTCTGCCTTCCATGTGAAGATTATAGTCCTATGGTAGGGCTGTATCTTTCAATGCTTGCATCAGTTGTGTGTAGTTCATCCCTCTTGCAATGGAGGGCAGAACATATGGTTCAAATTTGGAGCAAACATCAGATGGGTTGTCCCAACTTAACTTGGAATTAGTCCAAGAGATGTTGATTGTCGTCCGCTGTTTCCTGTAGGATTATGGATATTCTACTGACTTCCATGACATAAATGACATTTGGCACTCTGCAGATATAACCAGAAAATCCCTGTGACCTTCACCTTTTGCAGCTGTTAAAGGTAAGGTACAAAGGATTTTTCTTTTGGAAAAAATGGGCCCAAGTTTTTGCCTCATTGTGAGGAAAAAAACCTGGAGGTTGCCACATCTAGATGTTGAGGTCATGGAAGAAAGATTTTGAGAAAAGTTCTGTCGTCATGCCTGACATCTAGTGAGATTTGGCTCATTAATGTTGGAAATGGTCACCAGTCCACATACTTGACAAATTTGGGTTTAAAAAAACAGTAATAGTAGGTATGAAAGATTTTATTTTTGTCTTTTTTGTATTTTTTGTTTTTTTTTTGAATTTAAAAAAAATTGGAATAGGGGAAATTATTGTGGTTTATTTATGTCGATTGAAGACACTCTGATTTGTAATGTGAAGGGATATTTCAATAATTATTATTACTTTCATTTATTACATATGATAGGTATGTAAGGGTCTTTTTTTGTTTTTTTTTTTTTTTTTTTATTTATTTTGGTTTTGTCTATTCGATTGAAGGTGATACATTGTGAAACATGATAAATGTTTAATAGAATGTTGGTTTGATGCAAGTTTGATGCTATAAGGAAACTGGCTTTTTATTATTTATTATTATTGTAAATTTACAGGTATGTTTATTCTATATACCTTTTTTTATTTCTCGAGTTTTTTTTTTTTTTTTTTTTTTTTTTTTTTTTATTTTTTTTTTTTTTTTTTTTGATTGTGTGGTTGATCATGCAAAAGTTTCTATTTATTTGGAAATTTGTGAGAAGATTATTGTTTATCAAATTGATTTTTTCCTTTTAAAGAACCCTTATATAGTACCCATGACATTACAAATCTTTCTAGATTCATGACTCGTAAGCCGCTTGCCAATTTTCCTTTGATTTTCATGTTTTGCTGGATTCTGTAGACAATTTTTCTCAGTTTCTGGTTTTGTATTTCTTTTTCCAATTCCTCAATTTTTTTCTTATTTCAGTTTCTGGTTTTGTGTTTCTTTTTCCAGTTTCTGGATTTCTTTTTACTTTTCTTAGTTTCCCTTTCTGTGTTTCTTTTTCCAGTTTCTGTTTTTTCGTTTTCTTTTCTGTTAAGTTTCTGCGTTGTGTTTCTATTTCTAGTTGCTGGAAATTATTTTTTCAATTTCTGATTTTATTTTTTTTGTTCCACTTTCTGAATTTTTATTTCTTTTTCCAGTTTTGGAATTTTTTTTTTCCCTTGTTTGTGATTTTTTTTCTTCTTTTTCTAGTTTTTCTTTTCTTTTCCTTTTCCCAGTTTCTGAATTTTCACCTTGATGCATATTCATGAATTTTGTTTGTTATGGTAGGGGTTGGAGAGGCTTTGATTCGAAAGCTGGAAACTGAGTTTTCAGTGCATGTTGTCATGGATGTTCTTGGGATTATGTATTCCTACCATTGGCTCTAGTCACATTTTAATACGTCAAATTTACATTTTGATATGAAGAAAAGCCAGTGGGCCAAGAAACAAATGGTTTTGAGCTGTTGATTGCCAATGACCTTGATTGTTGGCAAGGCCTTTTCAAGCTCACAATGAATTGGGAGTTGTCTTCCCTCTTGTTCAAAAGAGAAAAAATAGATTGAGGTTACTCCATATATGTTTCAAAAAATGAAGTAAAAATAAAATCCCAACAAAATATTTGTTGCTCCATGTTTGATTAACATTAAAATAAACATGCCCTAATAAACTAGTGTCAAAATGTTTGGAACCAACTTCCAGTTATCTTTATGTGTTCAATATATGAAAAGTAAATGTAAGGAAGATCAATTGTACAACAGGTATTAATTCCATGAAATGGAGGCGGATTCACAAAAAAAAAACTATCGTTATAAAATAATGCAATACTTGCATTCATACAACCCATGCAATACCCACATTCGGGTACTGTCCCTTGGATTAAACTTTTGCATGTGTTACATATGCTAAACCTTCATAAAGATGAGGGCATATACAATGAGCAATACCTTTACATGAGTGGTGATAAATGTTTTTCATTGTGACTTTATATAGTCTAAAATAAAATAATATCTTTCACTTACAATACTTGCAATAATTATGGGTTTCCATGAGGGATAAAATGCACAAAACCATATAGATTGTAATACTCTTATTTGTGTGAATACATATAATCAATTCATTTGCAATACTATCATATGGGTGGGTACAAATATTTTATTTATGACCTTCAATGAGGGTTTAAATACATATAATTAGTTAATTTGTAATACCCTAATTTGGTTGTGAAAAATTTTGGTTTGTGAACTTTTGTAATGAGTCTCAAACTCAAACCCTAACTCTAAACCAAATTTTTTTTACAATATCTTCATGTTGTCCATTCCATCATTGTTTTCAGTAGTTACGAATTTGCAATGATTGATGAGGAGGTAGGGTGATTGGCAATTTAATACATTGGATGTGGAAAGTACCTGCCTTGGCGGCAAGTAGAGAGGTTGATGGGTAGGTAGGTAGGTAGGTAAGTAGGTGGGTGGGTGGGCATGCGGGTAGGTAGGTGGGGGTGACTAGAATAAATAGACAATTTAAAAGTAGGTAGGTCAATTGGGGAGGCATGGGGGAGGGAGAAAAAAAAAGTTCCCTAAAAAAAAATCTGTGAAAAGGCCTGAGGAAAATTTTAAAGATCAACTTATGTTCACCAAGTTGGTTAGTATAGGGACAAGAGGGGATGAAAAAAAAAATCCCATCAATGCACCATCCATCCAAAATGGTGCATTGGTGGGTGCTGGTTCACTCTGGCCTTTTTTTTCAAGTTTTCTATTATATCACCCCATTTATGACCAAACTTAGGGTTGTGGTTAGTGTTGTGTGTGTAAATGATTTAGGACTTACACTGTGTGTAAATGTAGAATATGAGTCGTGTAAATGTAAATAAAAATACATTTATATGATTTTTACTTGGGGTAAACAGAAAATTTCATAATTTTTTTGTGAAAAGCCAACCAAATGGCTCATTGCAAAACAAATGCAAAAAAAAGAAAACAATCAAAACATTTGTGCCTTGCGATGCATCATAATTTAATTAATTAATATGAATCACAATAAATACCTAAGTTCTTGAAAAAGTTGCAATAAATAATATAGTTATTATTAAATACTACTTTCATAAGAATAGTGATAATAATAAAAGTTGCACTCAAGCAATGAGCTAGGGCAAAATGTGCATTCAAAAAATTCCTTAGAATAGCACCAACATAATCCCATATTGGTAGAAAATGCTAATGTTTAGAGAATATCAAAATATCATGGTTTTTTGTGAAGGGCCAATGAAAGTGGCCCATTGCAAAAACAATACAATCAAACTTTGAAATGCACACAAGTAAATTAATATAGATTTGCAAGAAGGTATGGTCATTAAGAATATATAATATATACATTTACACTTACACACCCCAAAACATTTACACATGACTGTGTAAATGCATTTAACGGTAAATATATTTTTAAAAAGTATACACTATAACAATATGAATGTAATTGTAAAAAGTTCAGAGTTCAGATGTGTAAGTGTAAATGATTTACAATTACACGAAATTTACATGCCATGTATATACAACTATTGACACTTACACCCACAACACTAGTTCTGGTGTTGTGTTTTCATTACTTGATGAATAATATAGTTATTCATAAAGTAACCCTGTCTTCACCTTGTCTTTGGGCTTCCTTTCAGCCTATACCCCCTCTTTCAGTGGTATCCACAAAGTAAAGACATTTTATTAAATCTCAGGGGGTTTGAGACTAATTATAGTAGTTGTACAGATAGGAGCAGTGAAAATATATGTAGCAGCATTGGAGGCGCTCAGGAAAAAGGAAAGACAGGATGAAACTCAGTTTACCACCAAAATTGATGATTTTCTGAGTTTCACACCCCCTTGAATACTACTACCCTAGTACCTTGGCCAATTCGACACTAATTATATTATTTTCAAAAATGTTGAAATTTTCAAAAATTATTCTTCCAAATCAAAAATATTGTGAAGGATAATATTGAATATTTAAGAACATTCCATTTGTTGAAATGATTTTTTCAAAATTGTTTAATTATTCGATGGAAAGGTGTTGAAATGGCCAAGGTACTACGGTAACGTACTTTTTTTGCAGGTTTTTTCTGAATCTAACCTTGTGTATGACCAAACTCAGGGTTTTCGTGCTGAGGTTTGTCTTACTTTACAATAATATGTTTGCACAGTTTGGTAGAAGGTACAACAAAGTGTAATAAATGTGAAATGACTGCTGCTCCTTGTTGGCCAATCATAATGATTGATCTAGGTGATTCGCTGTTAGTAGTCTCCCACACATATTTGGTTTCTCAGTTTTAAGGCTGGGGTGAGCGTTCTTGTTGTTGTTGGCAAAATACGATTACAACTTGCACAAAGTGTTTCATGAAAAAAAGACCCAAATTTGCCAGATTTTGAAGTTATATAGTTAGAAAATTACAGTAAGTTCCAGTAGGTCGCCAAGAATATGGAAGGATTCTGCTTTTTTAAAAACTTTCATATCTAATATATAGCCAAATCTGGCTAAATTATCTTTTGCATGATCAACACTTCATCTGCATCACAAAAATTGAAAAAATACCCTGGGTGGCGACTAAAAAAAAAGTAAATAACTAAACTTGGATGTGAAAAAATATGTGTTCAGCAGGGCCAATATCACCTCCCGGGATGCTCTAAAAGGACAATTAATTTGATTCTCAACAAAAGAACAAAGTCAAGACTCAAGACCCACCTCCCCACCGCCCTCCCGCCTCCCCCAACCGCCTCCCCACCGCCCTCTCAGCACCCACCTTTTATTAGACAAAAAAGAGAATCACATAAAAGTCTGACCCCATTTGTCTTTTTCTATTTGCAGATTTTTCCAGATTTTCCCAATTTTTTTTTGGTTTAAATCACAAAAATTGTCCCAGAAAAAATAAAATCATCAAACCCAAAATCAACTTCTATAAGAAGTGAGAAAATTGAAATATTAATTTAGGCCATGACAAGGAAATGAAGGCACATTACAACCTACCTACATACATACATACATGGATTCTTTTCCCTCTCTACCACTACTACAATCCATGGCCAGGGAAAAAGCTTTGGATTTTATAGAATGTAATTTAGACTTTTTTTTTTAATTAATTTTTTTATTGAATCTTCACCTTGAAAATGTGAGAAATTTTTTTTTTAAATGTTAAATGAGGTGAAGGTTCATCAATTTAAAAATATCTTCCTTTAATATTCATATGTGACAAAATATTCTTTTTTGAAATGTATCTCATAAATGATGAAAATTCATCATATAAAAATCATTGTCATAAACCATAATTTCTTATTAGTGGTAAGATAAATTTCAGGGAACTGATATATGGGTGATTTGAAAATTAATTAATTGTATGGTTGTCTTTGAACAATTTCATAGATAATTCTTATTGAATGATCATTAATAGAAAATTCCAAAAATAATTCTCATTTTAAAATGGTTCCCAAACAATTTATACTTGTCTCATTTTAAAGTATAATTACCTCACTCTTTTTTCTAATAATTATCTCTTATTTTAATAATTATCTAACTATTTTTCCTCACCTACCAACAACATGGATCCGTGAAAACAAATTAACATGTGCCTTTTCATTGTCCATAATATTTATATTAATTTAAATTAAATTTGAGACTCAAATAAATAATGATGAATAAATAAATAACCATACATGGGAACATAGGAAGAGGGGGAAAAAATAATTAGTTACCTAATTAGTCACTACTGTTAGTGCGAAGCAAAACGGAGCCCAAATTAAAAATTATAATTACTAATGCTGGATGGCCCTTTTTAAAAAAGTCTTTTTGGTTTTTAAAGGGTGTTGTTGTTTTTGGGGCAGCCGCACCGCTGCCCGCGATGATGGCGGCACCGGGTGTCCCCCTGGCGGCGAGGCCGCGCGACGCTCGCTCGCTGGACGTTGGTGGTGGAGGCGGCAGGAGGGAAGGGAGCCTCATGGAGGGAGGGACGGGAGGCAGGTGACTCGTGAGTGGGAGACCTCAGTGGGGAAGGGGAAGAAGAAGAAGAAGACCAAGAGGTCGGAGGGACGTGAAGTGGCGGCAGCTGGCGGAGGAGGACAATCAGATGATTCCTCATTGGCGCATCAAATCCGCCCTTCTCTTCTCTCACACAAATACACGTTTTTCCTTCCTCGGAAGCACCTTCGGATTGTGGAACCCACATCTGCTGTTGCTGATTTCGTAGATGAATACTTTCTTTGTTTGTCGCCTCCTTTGTATATTGCTTCTTGAGCTGCTGCTGTACCACACTCGGCAGGAACGGATTGACGGATGACAGTAGCAGCTTCATCATCATCGCCAGCCAGCCAGCCAGCCGGCCAGCCTCATGCCTCGCGTCTTTCTTTCCCATGTAGGACCCAACAATATCGTAGTTATAGCTTTACACAACAATAGCTACGGCGGCGGCGGCAGCATCAGCTGCAACTCAGGACTGAAGACTTCAGACTACAAACGCCACCGCTGTTCACTGCCGGTGGGCATTTCTGATTAGCAGCAGCAAAATCCTTTTGCCTTTAGATTTGGAGCTCAGATGATGATGGTGGGTGTGTAAGATTGCTGTGAAAGTTTAGGAGAAGAGCAAAGAAATGGTGCTCGGTTTGTGTTAGGTTAAGAGGGAGAGAGACGTGAAGGGAAGAGTAGGAGAGAAAGAGAGGGCTACGCGAGAGACAGAGGCACACAGAGACAGAAGAGATGAGTGGGGGGTCAGGAGGAGGAGGAGGAGGAGAGAGGAGGATATGGAATAACAGATGGTTTGTTTTGGTAGCAGCCATGTGGTTGCAAGCTTGTGCCGGGATAGGATACATGTTTGGGGCGATTTCGCCGGTGATGAAGACGTCGCTGGGCTATAATCAGAAGCAGATCAACAGACTGGGTGTGGCCAAAGATATCGGCGATAGCGTGGGCTTGCTGGCGGGCACGCTTTGTGATGTGTTACCTCCATGGGCTCTTATCTTGCTGGGTGCGGTGCAGAATTTCGTAGGCTACGGCTGGCTTTGGCTCACTGTTACCCGTCGCGTTGCCCCTCTGCACTTCGCGCTGGTGAGTGAGCAAACCCCTTCCTATTCATTTCCCATTCCCTTTTGTTCCTGAGGTGGTTCTTGGGATTCTTCTGTCACAGGTTCTGGCAGTTCTTTGGATTGAATTGCAGAGAAAGCAGTCACCAAAAATCATCGCAGGAAGAAGAAGACTGGAAAAAGAACAAGTCTGTTGTCAGAGGAGGAGAAATTGTTAGGCCTTGGTACCAAACCCATTAAATGATTTTTGCTGGAAAAACAAGTCTGTTGTACAAGGAGAATGGTTAAGTCTTGGTACCCAGTGAATTGTTTATGCTGGAGTAACAAGTCTGTTGTCAGAGGAGAAGAATTGTTAGGTCTTAGTACCAACCCATTGAATGTTTTGTGCTGGAAGGACAAGTCTGTTGTCAGAGGAGAAATTGTTAGGACTTGGTACCAACCCATTGAATGTTTTGTGCTGGAAGAACAATATCTGTTGTCATAGGAGAATTTTTTAGGTATTGGGTACCCACCCATTGAATGTTTTGTGCTGGAAGAACAAGTCTGTTGCCTGAGGAGAATTGTTAGGTCTTGGGTACCCTCCCATTGAATGTTTTGTGCTGGAAGAACAAGTTTTCACTGGGGGCAGCACTTTCTTCTTCTTGTGGTGGAGCTATGCAGATATGTGTGGTAATATGCTTTGGAACAAATGGGGAGTCGTACTTTAATACAGCAGCTCTAGTGGCTTGTGTTCGCAACTTCTCAGAAAACAGAGGTCCAATTGTGGGCATACTGAAAGGCTTTGCGGGGCTTTCTGGGGCGATTTTTACACAAATCTACGCAGCTACAGTGGCCCCTGAACAATCATCACTCATCCTCATGGTTGCAGTCATTCCAGCAGTAGTGGCCATTCTGGTCATGTTTGTTCTGCGGCATGTACCATCTGATGGACAGAATCTTGCTGCACAGTCACAAAATTTTAGGTTTTTGTATGGAGTTTGCTTAGCACTTGCTGCTTATCTCTTTGCAACAATCCTCATCCAAGACATGGCACATGTTAGTTATGCTGTCAGTGTTGCATTTGCTTGTGGTTTGCTGTTCCTCCTCAGTTTGCCTTTGCTGTTACCATTCAAGGCAGCCTTTGGTCAGCAATTTGCTGTTTCTAGTCTTGAGGTTCCAATCCCTGAGCCAACTTCTGACAAAGACATTGAGGCATTGCAAGCGCCACTACTTGGTCAAGATGGAATCCACTCAATCCCTGAAGACCAAGTTGATGAAGGTGCTACCACTGGAAGTGCCAGCAATAGCAGCAAAGACATCCTGTTAGGGTTAAAAAGCCATCTCACTGCTGCTGCTATGAAAGAGCAGAGCTATAAAGATGATGTTCTGTTCAGTGAATTAGAGGATGAGAAGGAAACATGGCCCGAGAATGTGAGACAAATACAGTTGGAGCGTGCCTCCTCTCGTTTGTTTCGTGCTGTAGCTGAAGGTGCTGTCAAGTTCAAGCGGAGAAGAGGACCACGGAGAGGCGAGGATTTCACAATGAAGCAGGCTGCTGTGAAGGCAGATTTTTGGTTGTTGTTCTTTGGTCTTGTATGTGGGGCAGGATCTGGGTTGATGGTTATTGACAATCTGGGCCAGATAAGTCAGTCCCTGGGATATGCTAATCCTCATATATTTGTGTCTATGATAAGCATCTGGAACTTTCTTGGCCGTCTTGGTGGTGGATATGTCTCAGAAATTATAGCCAGGTAATTGAGCTTCCCTGTTGCACCAATATTCCTGATCCCTTTCTTTCATATGTGCAGTGGATGATGCATCAGGGATTTTCTGCTGAGAAGCAACGTCTTTTTGCAATCCTGCTGATGATTCTATTCTTTATTCAAGAATTGTGTGTTTGATATGTGGCAGGAAGTACCTCTTGCCAAGACCAATTCTTATAGCTGCAGCACAAGCAGGAATGGCACTTGGGCATGTTTTGCTTGCCATTGATTGCCCAGGCTCACTGTATATAGGCTCACTGCTGGTGGGGTTAGGTTATGGATCCCACTGGTCTGTTATTCCAGCAACTGCATCAGAGCTATTTGGGCTCAAGAGTTTTGGCATCCTGTACAATGTCCTCTGTGTTGCCAATCCTGTGGGGTCACTTGTGTTCTCAGGTCTGATTGCTGGAACACTCTACGATCGTGAAGCACAGAAACAGAGGGGACTTAATATCCTGGCCAACTCAGTTGCCAATCACCAGTTGGCCACCACGGTAGATGATGCCTTGCTGTGTGAAGGAGCCATCTGCTTTCAGGAAACATTGTTCATCATGACTGGAGCATGTTTACTTGGAATTGTGCTCAATTTGGTGCTTGTTGCACGCACCCGGCCTGTGTATATCACACTCTATGGGAAGCAGCGGGAAGAGGATCCAAGGGCTGACATTCAAAAGCTCAAAGGACCAAGCTCTGTTCAGAAGGGTTGAGCTCAATGATGTGGAGAAGGTGTCATTTCTGAAAGTGTTGGCACAAGTGCCTACCCATAGTGTAAGAACTTTTAATTAAGGTTAGTAAATTAATCATTGTTTTTAGTCTTTAGATTGGGTTTCAATTTCTGGGTACCCCGCAACATCATGGTGATCTTGTTGGGGTCCAAAGACCACCCAGGAACCACCACCACTCAAAAGTCTCTTTGATTGGAATTGAGCAAAACTGTCTGTGACCATATTTATGTGGCTCTGGTAAGAAAAGTAGCAACTAATTGTGTTTGAAGTGGCCCCTGATGGAGCCTCCTAAGTGCATCTCAATCTTTGATTAGTGAGACCCATGTAACTGACGGACAGCAAGAGTGCTTTCTTATGTAAGGTGGGCCAGTTGCAGTAGGACCCATTGCTTCCTTTCTTTCTGTTTGTAACTCATTAAGGGATGATGAACTTAGCCCCAAATGGGCTGAATGAATTTTTTTTTTCCCACGGCCTGTAACTTTTTTATGAAGAGGTCTGTTCGAGCTGCTGCTGCAGTGATAAAAATATTGCATCGCTTTCTGATATCTTGCCATCAGTACTGTCCAGTTGAAATTTGGGGGAAACACCCTTTGGTTTTTTTGGGTCTGCAAGTTACAAAGCAAACAAATGGGCTACTCTGAGATCTGCCAAAAAGTCACTTGAATAGAAAGACAGCTGATTGAATCTGACTCAGGTCAATGGATAGTTTGGAACATTTTGCAAACAGGAAGCTGTCAAGCTAACACCCAGTTCAGTTGGAGTTGAGATTTGGTTGGAGGACAGGAGAAGGTGACACAGGACCCACCCACAATCTTCACCTCTGATCAGGAGAGGAGATGGTTACAGAGGAGCTCTGCAAACTTCCACCTCTGATCTGGTACTGACCATTGTCAATTGAGCTTATTTATAACTTGTATTATTCTCTGGCACTGGAACTTGGACCCTGCAGCAGAATGAGGCGGCTTTGTGCAGGGTTGACCACTGTTGACCACTTTTTGCGCTAGACAGAGCTCGTTGAGGGGAGAGCTGAGCATTGTTGGCCACTTTTTGCACTAGACAAAGCTTGCTGGGGGAGTGTTTGTTTAGCATCTCGCTTGGACAACAGGTATCTACTTAACTGTTGACAATTATTCCATTCCTCTCCTTCCTTGTCACTCTTTTTGTTGCAGTAAAGTTTGGCAGCTTTACATCATTTTTGGAGCAATCTGCAAAAGTGAGGTGTGGAGGGTGGAATCTGGATCACTGTTTGCAGAATCTGAGGCAGAATTTGAGGCTGGCTATGTCATAGGTGGTGTAGAATCAGAGGCTGAATGTGAGGTGGTGTTCTACTTTCTGACGGTCTGTCAGCTTAGAATTTAACCTTCCAACCAGCAAGCAATTGGAGCCTTGCTTTAGTCCTTTTTTTCTGAAAGTAAAAAGTTCTGATTTTCTATGCAACCTGCAAGCCACTACTACTTTCTCAAAAAGCGTACATGTAGGTTGTACTTTTTACTCAGGTGCCTACTTTTGATTGATTGTACAGCATTGTTTCCCATCCAATAGAGTTATCCGTAAAGTAAGGAAAACACAGCACGATATCCCTGAGTTTGGTCATGCACAGGATTAGATTTTTAAATAACCTGCAAAAAAGTACATTAGCATTGAGAGGGGTGGGGGGAGCTGAAACTCAGAAAGCCATCACTTTTTGTGGTAAACTGAGTTTCATCCTGTCTTTCCTTTTTCCTGAGCGCCTCCACTGCGGCTACATATATTTTCACTGCTCATACATGTACAACTACCACGATCACTATCAAACCTTGTGCGTTAAATGCTGAGTTTCAGCATTTCATACTTAGATTTAATAAAATTTCCTTACTTTCTGGATACCGCTGAAAGAGGGGATAGGCGGCAGAGTTTTTTTAAACATAAATTTTACAACATGCACAAGTAGCGTCACTCCTATCCTTTTGTTTGCCAAAGTGGCTTCTAGAACAATTTTGGCATAGGAATAGATGGCCCCTTGATCACATGGTAAGTCTGCTTTTGGCATACATAATTTTTTGAAAAGAAGTTTAAAATGGCGAATTCAATTTTTTTTACTAATTTCAACTAGCACTTATAAAAAAAAAACTAATGCATGTATGTGACTATTTCATTCATCACAAAGGATTAGTTTGGCTACAAAAATGACATAAAAGTAGCATCCTTTTTAATTTGCACATAACACACCAAAATTTTGAAGGGGAGTTGAATCCCAATTTGATAATAGACTTTGCCCAACGTAATTTAAAGTCCCACCCACCATGCTCAAATGTTAGTAAATCGCATGATGAAGTTTGAACACAACATCACCATGTTTGTCTAGATTGTGGAAACAAAAACATTACGACCCAAGAAGATTGGCCCAACACCCATTTAAAAGTGATAACATCAATTCATGTTTTTTTGTTTTTTTCAACTCATAATGGCATCATGATAAAAAAGTTATTTTGAGTAAAGAACTCTTGTCCAAACATCCAAATAGTCATTTCCAAATGTGGCCCCACTTGATTGCACAATTTGTCTTTCATGATTACAAGAGTGAGAAAGTACGTTCATCTTCCACTTGGCCAAAACACATAAACAATTGTTATTTTTGCTAGCTTTATATACTCACTTAAATGTTGACATAAGAATGAATTGTTGATAATTGTCACCCATAACTTTGTAACCAGATTTGTATCAAATGGCTTAGCCATAGCCTTGGTTGCTTGACCTTTCATAGTGAGCTCAAACATGGACTACTACATGTCAAGGAAATTAACATTCAAAGGTTTAGCAACTCAATCCAATGAAGGTTTCACTTGTTTGAATTCACAATAGTGACTCTTCATGACACCGAAATGCAAAGAAAAAGAAAATCTTGCATTTGGTTGCATCCAAAATTGAAAATACACAATGCCAAGGGCATTCATTAATTATGAATTCACAAAACACCTTTCTAATTCTATCACAAGCATTTCAATTGTAACATCACATTAGCATTTCATTTGTGCAATGGATGTTAAAAAAACTCCTTATGCACAAGTTGATTTACCTTAACAACTGCATAAAAAAATGAACTTGATAGGAATGACTAGCAATACAAAAAGATAAGGTTTATGTACCATTGTTGAGGTCAATAACCCAATCTTGGGTGATGGTGGTAGAATTGTTGTCCACAATGTCACAAAAAACTTGGAAATGTTCATGTTGGTAGTTTGTGAATGGATCAAAATACATCATGAAAATGTTAGCTTGACAAATCTTGACCATTACTACAAAATCACAAATGAAAACATCCCTTCCTTAAGCAAACTTGATGAAAACAATAACTGCTTTTAGTAATGGTAGCGAACAAAACAAAGCTAACAATGTGTGATGATCACAAAGAAGGTTGAAATTAGTCTTACTTGAACAACACTAATGTTGTCTTGTGACATTTTCACAACAATGTTTTCTATTTTGACACACTTCAAAAGTTTTATCATTGAAATCCACCAAGTTTTAAATTTTTTCATAATAATAAGTCCTCATGTTTCCACAATCTTGGCAAGCTTAAGGAAGCTCAAAAAGTAAGTGTACAAGGACTAGAACAAATCTTGCAACTTGGACAACATTGGCAAGTTTGACAAAACTTGCACTGCAAGATTTGTTTTATGGACCATACCCCATCATGTAAGGAAAATGCTTATCTTTCAACTGAAATGTCATTCCAATGCGGCATCCCTAAAAAAGAAAAGCTCCATATACACAAAAACAAATGAGCCTTTCAATGACCTCCTTTCTATTTAACCTTCCTTGTTGCATTAAGGATTGTGTAATGACAAAGGTTAGATTATCAGTAATACCCCCTTCAATGATGTGCTGAAGTGTGAGGAGGACAAGCACCCTTTTCCATACTTGCATCACACACGTGGATTGAGCTATAGGATTAGTTATCAACTAGTGGGTGCCCATGACCTTCGGCCACTGTGAAGTCCCCCGGTTTCTTTAAACTTGGTTCGCGTTTTAGTTTTTTTTAGAAACTTTTAACTTTTTTATTTTTATGTGTTTTCTATTTTTATTATTATTTTGTGATCATCCAGCCAGACGGACATTTCATCCATCC
>Ga0116231_10004242_pt1 | contig 29111 bp, 21 predicted proteins | sample S1TSphgellanicum_2_FD_89695 | JGI IMG/M metagenome (GOLD analysis project Ga0116231, IMG submission 89695) | Host-associated microbial communities from peat moss isolated from Minnesota, USA - S1T2_Fd - Sphagnum magellanicum MG | ecosystem: Host-associated > Plants > Peat moss > Unclassified...
CATGATTTGCCTTCAATTGTGACCAAAATAGTTGCATATTAGTCGCATGTGACAATACGTATACAATGGAGTCAAAGGATGAAATGTATTTGTTGACTTTTTCTTTCATACAATACTCTTTGTTATTTGCACTAGTTTTCACATGCGACTTGTCTTAGGCGACTAAAAGGATTTTAGTTGCAAAATGTCTCTTGCGACTAAAATTTAGTCGCAAAGAGCAGTCGAAAATACATGTTTTTCTTCTAGTGCGGGAGTCCAAACCGGGACAGTTTCGGGACTCCACTTTGGGAGTCCCGGGAAAAAGTGCCATTCGGATGCAAGTGCGGCGGAGAGATGCAGAAAATAGTATATGGGGGAAGGTGATGGCTTCCCCCAAGTCCAGGCCGTGGTGAATCAAGTGAGTCCAAGGTTGCCTGTGGCTTGTCGCAACACCAAAAATGTGCAAAATGAGTTCTAACCAACTTGTTAGTTGGATTTGGATGCAGGACCAAATAACTAAGTAGCTTATCCCTCTTCCTAGTCTAATCCCGGAGCTTTCAGCACACCCCTCTCACCCCCCCTTTTAGTGTTGGAAGTTGGGAACGGCACCAAGTTCCAACTATTTCCGCTCTTTAACATAGTTGGACCTTTTTTGAGTCTAACAAGGAACTTGGGGGCGCGTCATCTAGGGGCATCCATGCCCAACAATTGGCAATAGTTGTGTAAAAAACAACATGCCATACCAATGGGGGTGCATTATCTATCTTCATGGTTGGTGATTGATGGATTCTCCAATGGTTCCTCAAGATTCCAAAACTATTTTTGATAAGAAACACAACTCAATTCATCAATTGATCATATCAAATTTTGTCCATCTCCAATGTTGGGTTTCATAGCTTGAAATTTTTCAAGAAGTATGGGCAAATAGGATAGGTGGAATCTCCAATAATGTATGGGAAAACCTCTACCCCATGGACATCAATAACATGTTCTTGCAAAATCAACTTATTTCGCAAAGAACGGTATAAGTTTAAAAGCTTAAATGTTCCACCATTTGCACATCCACCAGGTTGCCCACCATAGATGTTCTAAAAAGATTATCAAAATCACAAACTTGTAATAATAAAAAATGGAAACTTTTTCGGTTAAAAAATTCCCCTACTACAAGTGTTTTCCTTTCATTTGGTTTTTCATATAATGGAATGTGACAACCATCAATACACTTGGCCAAATTTTTCATTTTGGCAATGTTTCAAAACTTTGAGCTATAATGTTATGCAACCATTTCCCATTAGGTGTATGAATATATTTAGGAAATAGTTTCTACACAATTGCACTAACAATTATCTTCGTGTACTTCCTTATGGTTGACACTCCCACATTGAAGTGGTTGCCATGTTTTCATAAGAATGTCCTTGTGCCAACCTAAATATAACAACCTTCAATGTTATCGTATGATTTAATGTTGGCTTAACCCATATGTTGATAACACTTGATACTATGTAAGGTGTCAACTCCTTTAATAAACCTTGAAATGCTAAATAAGTCATACAATAATTTTTTATATTTTTTATATCCAACATTTCTAGGGATGCAAACCAAATTAATCCCTCCACAACCCCTTGGTGAATAGTTTGATAAAGTTCTTAGAAAAACTTCCTACCCACAAAAAATTGGATGTTGATAACTATTAGCCATAAGAATTGGCAAAATTTGTGAAACAAGTGGTTGTTTAATAAAACTTGATATTTTTTACGATTTATGAGCACAATATGAAGAATTAAACAAAAAAACCACCCAAAATGTTAAGCCCATCACAACATCCATTTTTGTAAATTTTCACAATTATATGAGTTGGTTAAAATAACAAAAAAAGAAAAACTTCTCCTTGGAGTGTAGAAGGCAATGCCTAAAAACAATAAGAAACCAAGCATGGCCTCCACCCTTGAAAAAAGGAAAGAGACAAAGTTTATAATTAGACCCATGCAAGTCGCTTGTTGTTTCTTTCTAATTACCCAAAAAGGGTGGTGGTTAAGTCCACCATTAAAATTATCCCAAAAAGTTCTAAGGTTACAAAGAAACCCTTGTTTTCACATGTGTGAGAAGACCTTGGCATCCCAACTTTTTGACTAATTGAAAATCATAAACTAGCATTTGGCTTTTTGTCATTGGGTGGTTTTTGGACCCTTCAAAGGTAGGCGTTTGGTTTCACCCTAACATGTGCAAGGGCCAAAGATCAACATTCCTTGATTTAGTATTTTGTGTATGTACATTTCTATTGAAAACAAAGTAGGGTGAGCTAATCGATGTTTGAACATCGAGTAGTAACTAAATGTGCCAACTTTTCTAATTGTAGCTGGTCAACAATTGTGCCCAATCACACCAATACTCATGTGTGTGTTTAAGATTGAACACCAAATTTTTTTTAAATGAGTGTTTGAATTTTTTAGATGTATTGATCATTTTGTATTTTTGTGTGTTTGTTTATGGGTGTGTGTGAGACCCAAAAACAAATCTTTGCCTCCCTTGTGTATGGGCATGTTTGGTGATGGGTTGTCAATTGTCTTGTTTTAATGCAAACATTTGTTTTAAAATGTTGCGTATTATGGGATGGGCCTTTTAATGTTTGGTTATAGGTGTATTTTGGACCATTAAAAAAAGAATTGGACCAAAAAGAGAAAGGTAACATTTGTTGGACCATATTTAGAAAGGGTTTGGGAACGAACTAGGTTATAGGTGTCACTTGAGGGGTTTTTAAAAATAATTTTAACAACACAAACAAATAAAGTGTTTAATTTGAGTGTTTAGCTATCACATTAAAAGGCATGCAATAGACAAATAATGGGCATGAGCTTGCACAAAGATGTTCAACACAAATTAAATCCCAACACAATATTGTCTTAAGATCCTATAAATCAAATAAGTAATCAAATCAACAACCCACCTTGGTCTTTCCTTATAGTTTGAGCACTTTAGGTTCCTTCCAAAATTATAGATTTTGATTCTTCCTAGAAGACAACTCATGCTAGCACCACCTCATTCATTTCCAACAACCTCATTTTTCAAATATGTTTTTCATATTAATTAGTTTAGAAGATGACCACCAATCTTGAGAAAAAGCTTTTATGTCTTGGTATAATTATCTTTAAGAATGGAGTACAACTAGAAAATCCAAATCTAAAAGTAGAGTAGAAACAAAGCTTTTTTCCTTGATTGATGAAACAACATATAAATTAGCAAAATATAGATTTGAAAGTACATCTATCTATGAAGGAAGGTAGTTTGTTTTGTTTTGTAGGTATGAGATCCATTGAACCAGGATGCTTCAAACTATGTTCTTAGTGTCTTTGGAAAAGCTCTTAACAAGGAGGGGTGCATGGGCTTGGTTCCATGACATTTTGACTTGTAGTGCAAAAGTTCATGAATATTGAACGATTCTTTCATTGAAAATTAAATTAAATTATAGCTAAAAATTTTGTAGGAATTGGAATGAGCCTTTAGTGTTGTTGAAAAATCTTGATGAATAGGATTTAATGGAATTTATTTGGTAAGATTCAGATTCAAAATGTGGGAAATATTGATTTTAAAATGATTTTTGCTGCTGAAAATTCAAATAAATTCCAAAAAACCAGGTTTTGGAAGGAAAAACCAATTGAGAATGTGGTATTTCTTGAAGGATTACCATTCAATTCAAGTATGATTTCCTTTCATATTTCGCTGGTCAAAAAATCGATATATACATTGCAAAACAATGTTCACATGTTGAATTTCCTTATTTTGTAATGGGTTCATTGTGAGGCGACTTTCCGTCCCTCTACTCTTGGTTCTACAAGGTGATTATGCTTGAAAGCGCAAATGTTACCGGTGAAGGAAAAATGCAAGTGTATTTCTAGATGTTAGATTGCGTTTGTAGTTAAAATTAAGTAGCCTGCCTCCTATGCATCATTTACGATTAAAACTCATAGATATATTTTTTAAGCTCACACACTCCACATTCTAGGATTTTATGTCAAATTATCATTCATTTAAACCAATGTTTAAGGACTCAACACCATGTCCAACATAGCTGCAGACCACTAGTCACTTGAAATATTATTTTTAACGCATAGATTATTCAAATCTGGCTTACCATCGCTCATTAGAAAGCTAACTAAAAATGCACATCTTGCTACCAAATCCTAGGCTTTATAGCTAAACCAATAAGAAGTTATGCTACAAAACCCAAAAAAGTTTTACAAAGGTGATAATTCAACTTGGTTGTAGACCACTAGTCACTTGAAATATTGTTTCTAACACATAGGTTATTCAAATTTAGCTTGCCTTAGCTCACTAGGAATCTAACTACAAGATGCACCATCCTACCATATCTTGAAATTTGCAACTAAACCAATAAGGAGTTATACTACCAAACCCGAGAGGGTTTTATGAAGGCAGTTGGTTCAACTTGACTATAGACCATCAGTCATTTGAAATATCATTTCTAACACATACATTATTCAAATCCGACTTGCTTTAATTCATTAGAAAGTTAACTACAAGGCACAACTTGTTACCAAATCTTAAGTTTTGTAACTAAACCAGTAATAAGTGACACTACCAAACCCAAGAGGGTTTATGAGATTTTTCCTAAAGTTCCAACCTCCCAACAATATTACTATTCACTTCCATTCTTCCAAAACTATTACAAAATTTTCAAACTACTTTCCTTCCTTTTCCCATCTGCCAAGACTAATAATTATTTTCCTCCTCAAGAAGCTTATGGGAACAAGTATTTAATATTAGATTGAAAATTATATCCGGGGAAAAAAAAAGCCTCTAATGATCCGAATCCGTTTTTTAAAGAAAAGGAAAAGGGATGTGAAGGTAGATCCAAAGCTTGGAGGCCAATGGAAGGTTCCATGCTTGGTGGCTAATGGAATGTTCCAAGCTTGGTGGCCAATGGAAGGTTCTATGCTTGGTAGCCAATGGAATGTTTCGAGCTTGGTGGCCAATGGAATGTTCCAAGTTTGCTGATTAATGGAAAGTGAAAGAAAAACACCTTTTCACCTCTTCCCACTTTCCCCCCCAACAAACTTTACTTAAACCTTCAATTTTTTCCTTTGACCTTACGATTTTACTTTATCATGTATCTAAATCGTTACTCACGCCTTTATTTCCTTTTCCTTGATTTATAAATTACGACTGCGCACCTCAATGTAATAAGTCTTTCACACGTTCATTATCCATTTGATTTTGATTGAAGATTTGACCTTTTTCCTCTCCTTGAAATTATGGTGTCGCGCATGGTCACATCTTATAGGCCCCAAACCGCACAAACGAATGAAAAACTGCCTTCGAAATCATTTCTAAATCTGACCCTAACGCAACATCTTCGTGATGAAGAACCCGAACCTCGAGAAGTGCATGCTCATCTTGAAGTTGAACCCCTTTGAGCTTGGTATTATCGTATTTCTCCAAATTCTCGCACCTTGGTGATTTTGTTGCAAGTCGACCCCACTTTTGGTGACGAATCTGAAACCATTTGTGAAGGTTATTACAAAATTGAAGATACTTTTATCTTCGCGTGGTTTTCAATTCCTGGCGTTGGACATTATTGTTGGTTATGTGGTTCGATTCGTCGATCACCTCCTAATAGTAAAGCAGATTACTTAGTTCGCACCATTCGACGCATCCTAGATTTCCTGCAGTTATGAACTATCATTATGGCATGGCCTAGGATTTTACATGTACTTGCAGCTCCTTGTTGAACTTATCCTTATTCTAAATAAATGTTTTACTCGTTATGAAACTCATGTTGCCATTAACACATTATCACACTATTTATTTAATCATTAAGTTGTTTCGAATTAACTTTATGTTCATATGGCTTAAAGATTGTTTTATTTCTATTGGACCTTTCATTAACATCCCTTTAATTGCTTCAAGAATTTCTAACATCCTTGTTACTCATTAAATACTAAAACAAGACCAATGTTGTGTTGAACACTGCGAATTTTGGTGTCTACTTCTACCCCAACCCTCTAGAGATTTTTCACCCTTAATTTTGCAATAGAGTTTCTAAAACCATGATTACTAGTTTTTTGTTGAAAAAAAGAACTAACCTAACACCTTATTCACCAATAACACATTTCATAAATAAAAACAACCCCTCCACGCACCAAGCACATTCATCATACCCTATGAAGTTGCTAAAAGCCCCTAAGAACTTTACCACACTCAAATAACCCTGATGCAACTCTTAAAAATTGAGATTACCGCACATCGTTGTGTCGATATGGCTCACATTCACACTTGGACCAACATCATAAGCCACACTAGTCATATAGAAGGAGAACTTCCAAGGGTGAAGGTAGAACAAAAACAATGTTTTTTTGCTCGATAGAAGTATTAACATATAATTTAGCAAAATATAGATTTAAAGGCACATCATATAGAAGGACAATTTTCAAGTGTGAAAGTAAAACATGTAAAACAAAAAGGGTCGAATTTGAAAGCAAAGCATGTGGGAGGTTAGTTTTCAAAAGTGAAAGTAAAACACATGAAGGAAAAAAAATACGATATGTAAATAGATGCACATTTACAAAAATGAGATGGCATTACTAAAACAAGGATGGATATCATAGATGAACTTTATAATGAAACATTTAAGAAATTTTTTAATTTCTATTGGATTTAATAATTAGTTGTTCACACTCTATAGTAGAAAGGCCAAAAAACCGGAAATTTCAAATTGTGCACATCAATTGCACATTGAAATTGATTACAATAACTTGCATAACATCAAATGTCAATTTAAAGTGGGAGGACTTTTGAGGACTTCCATGTTCTCTTATCTTTAGATGGTAATCTACATTACCATGCATAATAACACTATTTTGACCTAACATACTTTTCATTTTCTTTATCTAATTTCAAGAAATTAAATAGGTGGATACCATGGGCGGGTGCAAGGCATACCAAGAAGGGTTAGGCCATCATGAATTTAAAGGTGCTTCACAAGAAAAGAAGTGGTATGTTGGACTAACTAACATTCAATAAGGAAAACCTTCCACCACTACCTTCATCAAACAAAACACCAAGGACACCAAAGGTTAATAAACTCCCACTAAAAAATAGTAGAGAGAAATAGACAAATCAAGCATTAGAGGAGGCCATGGATGCAGTTGAAAGGGGGACATATTCAACGAAAAAAGCTACTAGACAATGCAATATACTTCTTATTTCTCTTTTAGATCATTTGAATGGCAAAACAAGATCTAGGAGAATGGGGCCATCTAGAGTATTAACAAATGAAAAGGATGCAACAATAGTTGATGGATTCTAGGTATTTAGGAATGGGACTATCAATAAATTCAATATAACCAAGGATGAAAACTACAAAGTTAATGTAAATTAGACCAAAACCTTTTTGATATGGAGTACAAATAACATTTGATGATATTGGTTCAAATTAAAACATCTAGAAATTAGTATTCAATAGGTAAAAAGATTAGATGTGAATAAAGCACAAGGCTTGATTATTAATTCTTGGGCCTCCTTCTATAATAACTTGCAAGTATTGTACAATAAATATGATTATTGAACAAACTATATATGAAATTATGATGAAATAGGGATCCAAATATGCAAATAATTTGGAGCAAGAATTTTAATTAACTAGAAGAAAATATAGCAAGTGTAATTTTATTTGGCTTGTTGTATTTCCTTTTAGTCATAGTTGCAAGATTTTGAGATTTGTAATTGTCCATGTGATTAAATAAAAATGATTAAGGTGATAAAAGATTCAACACAATATTGTTATATATATTATAATCACATTATATGAATTTTTTGAATAATTTTTGAATTGTCATAACCTATTAGATTGTTTAATAAGTACCCAAAAACCTTTAATAGTCTATTAATGAATATGGACTTCATGCACCTTCATATAAATTTTTTAGTGAATAAAAAACTCAATGAAAATATGGTGTGATAACATTGATATTAAGGAAGAGTTTTTGAGAAGATTTTGATGACCGAATTTATCTTTATAATTTGAATTATGGTTTTTCCCCATTAAGTATTTTCTTTAGTGAAAATAATAATTTAAAAGCTCATATTTCAAATTTAAGTTTTTCATAAGGTAAAATAAGGTTGATTTTTTTAATAATGAAATTCTAATGATAACTTACAAAATGACTTGTGTGATTCAAAGTATCCTACTTTCACAATGCCTCTTTAGTGTTAATTTAAGCAATTATGGACATTTGTGTTTTAAGTTATCACACCTTAATGTACTTTCACCCAACAAAGCCTTCACCAAATAAAATATCAAAACAAGGTTTAAAACAAGTGTGAAAACACACTATGGTGACCCCTTTTGGAGCATTTTTGGGTTTAATATTATAGTACATACAATATAATTGTTCCAAAAGCATGGTGAATTTAATTTTGGGTATCAATTTTGGTTTCTGGGCTTTAAAATAATTATTTTTACAAAATTAATGTTGTGTAATATTATTTTTAAAATAGTAAAAAAATTCATTATCTATATTGAAGGATCCATGAATATATTTATAATATACATTGGTATAATAGGGCCACAACCTTGTTTTGACTGCACGAATTTTAAAACTTCATTATCCATTAAAATAATTAATTTTAATGGAATTAAAAAATGGCATATGTAGCTATGCTTGTCATCTTTTATGTGAATATGATTACTTGTCAAAATTTTAATTTACCACACATTTATTACATCTTTGTTGAAAAAACTCATTTTTAGAGATGAAAAATTTCAAATTAGTCACATGGTATCCAAATGTAGTTCATATTATATGAAATGACATGGTTGAATATCCCTTCAATTTCCATAAAGATTAAAAATCATTTAAGCTATTTTTGGAGTATATTTGTGTGTTTGAATACATAGGTACACTACATTCGTTTCCATAAATATACATCAATCTCCCATTTTATAAAATGAAATGAAATAATTTCTTTTCTAATTTCTTGCCTAAGTTAGACTCTAACATAATATGCAAGAATATTGTGAAAATCTTTCAAAAGTTTGAAGTGGGATACACTCAAACATGCACATCCCTAAAAATTAGTATAATAACTACTAGAATTTTAGGTTTTTCAAAGTATGCACATTTACTGAAAAATTGTTTTTGACTAAATAACATGTATGTTTTGACTAGAAGCCAAAATACAAACTGACATGGGTATGTTTTGATTAATCAATTTGACTATGATGACTGATTTAATGATATGTCAAATAGTCACTTAGTTAAATTCGACCCCGAAAAAACCACTTTAGTCAAAAGGACTATGCTTTAATCAATAGGGCCAATTACAAAGGTGAAAAATAAACAAGTTTAATCAAAATAACTATTGGTTTGGTAAAAAAAACCCAACCAACATATTTATCAACCTATACCTTTTCACCTACCCAACTACCCACATGGTTACCTACCTACATTTCAAATCACCTTTTTATAACCCATTTAGTCATAAGGTTTACTTGTTAGGTTTAGCCATTATATTTTGTCATTAAATAATTTTAGCCACTTAGTTCATATTAACTAGTAGATCATTTAATCATTATATATGTTTAAACATTAATTTAAGCTAATAGAGTTAATCATTGAATAAATTTTGGTACTAAATTTAACCATTGAATTTAGTCAATAAATAAGTTTAGCCATTGGATTTAGTCATTAAATTTAACCATTGGATTTAGTTGTTAAATAAATTTAGCCATTAAGTTTAACCCTTGTAGTTAATCATTTAATAGGTTTATCCATTAAGTAAAGCCATTGGATTTAGTCGTTAAATAGGTGTAACCATTAGGTTAGCCATTGAATTTAGTCATTAAATAGGTTTAACCATTAAATTTAACCATTGAAATTAATCATTAAATAATTTTAGCCATTAGATTTAGCTAACTTTTTTCTTACAATTTTGTGTGAACGAAAAAAACTTGACAAAATTTAACATTTTTTGATGGTGTAGTCCATTAGTAAGGACTTGGTTTGTTATGGTGAAGGTGAAAGGTTCAATCCCTAACACTTGCAACCTATGTGTATGTCTAAAGGCTAAGGTGACTAGGTAGATTAAATATGTTAGGTTAGGCTAGGGTAAACTAGCTTAAGGTAGGTTAGGTCATCACCTACTTACTTACATTTTTGATTTATTTATTAACCCATTGATTTATGATTTGAACAATCAAATGATGACATGTGGGGTGTTGAAATGACCTTACAACATGTCATATTTACCACTAGTCAAAATTTTTAATCAAAAGCAACACCCTAAGGTTGGTAAAAAAAACCATCCTAATTGTACTAGACTTATTAAAATCGACTTGTCCTAGAAAACCAAAGTGGTTTTTTGACCCCCTAGTCATTTTGGGGTACTTTTTGGTTTGAAAATCTAGTTTGAAAAACTTGGAATTCTAGTAATGAATGTGACATCCCAAAGGGGGACATCGTGGTGTGCTTTCAACCACAATAAGGATATGACCTTTAAACCCTAGGACCATGGATAACAAAACACAACTTTTAAACATTTACACAACAACAACAAATGTAAACAATAAAGAGGGGAAGGTGAAGATGACTATAATTTATATGAACATGCTAGTGATAATCAATAATGCGGGGAGTAATATGTAGTTGCAAAGCTTTTTAACATAAGATTAATTTTTGGTTCAAATGTTAATTACAATCTTATGATTGAACTATATTTACAACATTGTTACTATATATGTTTAATAGACCTATTGCTATGGTAGTTAAAGAAAGGGAACATGTTGTCAACCTAAATGATCCTAATGTTAACCTAAAACAAGAAATCCATGTAATAAAGGATTTAACCCAAAAGGCTATGAGCTTCCAAATGTTGTTCTTGTTCCCCCATTTACTTAAAAGAACATATCAAAGGAAAAAAAACCTTTAATAGATTATTTACAATCACATGTTGTGACTTCTGCAAAATACTTAAAAACTATTTTTATTTATTTTTAAAACAATTGAAACGAAAAAATTCAATTGGAAGGAGAGAGAAAAGAAGAGGGCTAGAATAATAATTGAAAGTTTACTTACAGCAAAATGCACAACTAAAAAAATAGTTGAAAGACACCGTAAGGCATAGTTTTTGTCAAATTGGTTTGTAATGAATTTAAGAAAAGCAAGTGATCTCTTTCATAAAAGTTTTTAGGTAAGCTTTTGAGCAAATCCATTGGAGTAAATGGGTTGGAATTTGGGAAACACAACAACAATTCAATGAGAAGTGATACAACATGCAAGATAAAAAATGTGAAAGTGAGGGCATGTTATAACTATGCTACACCTTTTTGATCCATATTAACAAACAAAATAGGAGTTTGGGAAGGGGGTCTTAGAACGAGGGTTGAACTGGGGAAAAAGTTAAAACACCAACACCAAGAAGAAGAAAAGTTTTATGAGTAGGAGTTCACCAACACTAGGAAGAGGAATATAATCAAATTAACATATAGGTTTGACTAGCAACCAAGAAAAAGAACTTTGTGAACAGGAGCATCAAAAACAAGAAAAGAAATACAATCATATCAACAACTAGGTTCAATTAGAAACCATGAAGAAAAGTTCCATGAGCAAGAATACCAACACCAAGAAGAGGAAAAGTTTCATGAGCAAGAGTTCACCAACACTAGGAAAAGGAAGACAATTAGATCAACAATTACATTTGACTAGGAACATGAAAAAAGAAACATCAAGTTTGACCAAAAAGGGAAGAGTTTCATGAGCAAAAACACCAACACCAAAAAGAAGAAAACAAATTTTGCATTTTTTAGTAACATCAAGTTGTTTCATCATCGCCTTAATAAAAGAAAAGAAAATTGATAAAAATTTCACACAATAAAAAGATATGAAGAGTGAGGAAGTTCCAAAGTGTGAGTGTATTAAACAAATGTTTTGAAAAAAAATAATTATCACACCCATAATTTTTGGTGTTGTAAATGTGCATTAGGAATTTTAGGTTTTAATGAACACATATATGCCCAAGTTTGTTGATTTTCCACCTAATTTTAGTTTAAATGAAAACCACACACAAATGTGAATGTTTATTTGATAAAAAAATTAATTTGCATGCTAGTGGTGTTTGATGATGGGGGAGTGAGATAATTGCCAATTGTTGGTTGTTTGGCTATGTGAAAAAAAACGCACATTCACAAGTTTCATGTGTTTTGAGATTTTTCATTTTCAACCAAAAACCCCCAACTTCACATGCCCTCTTCTTGGGCAATTATCCATGGATTTCAATGATTCGATTTGGGTGGGATGTAGCAGGATGACGCGCTCCCAAGCTCCTTGATAGACTCAAATGTAAGTCTAAGGTGAAAACATCGAAAAAATAAGGAGCCGAGGCACATTCCCTAGCTTATAGCACTTTGGAGGTAGAAGGGCGTGCTGGAGCTTCGGGATGGGGACTAGGAAGAATGACAAACATTAATTATTCACACGGACCTGCACAAACCAAACAACAAGTTGGTTAATGTATAGTTTGAGCCCTTTTGGTGCACGAACGAGCCACGGGCAAACACGGATTCATAAGACTCACCACGGCCCGAACTTGGGGAAGCCACCATTTTCCCCTTAATAGTATACTATGTGCTTGGCCACGGGGCCAGCACCCAAATGACATTTTTGTCCCATGACTCCAATTGGGAGTCCCGAAATTCCCAAAATTGGGATTCCTGCGAGTTTGGAGGCACATAATTTTGCATGCAGACCTTTGATTGAGGTGAGGTTTAACGTAAAGTTGTAGTTCTCATTGAGAGCTTTCCAACAGTATGTGGCACGCCACCTTCACGCAAGGAAATCAAGGCAATTCCCAACTTTTAGTGGTCGAGAGTCAAATTGCCAATTTGACTCCCGCCCCTTCTTTTGGCCATAACTTGTGTTTTAAATGTCCAAATGGGTCATGTGAACCCATTTTACACATTTAAGTTCCAAGAGCTTTCCAATGATATAAAGAACTTCTCAATGAGTTTTGACCCCTGCAATCGCCTTTTGAGGATTCGAGAGTCCATTAGGATTCCAAATCCTAAAGTGGGAGTTCATTTGGGAGTGTGAGGGTTCATTCTCTCACATTCTCTTACACTCTCAGGAGCATCAAATGTGATTCTTGGGCTCGCTCTTGGCCCGCACCTTCACAAGCCCTTGTCTTGGTTGCAAGCCCAAGGCTAGGGTTGCGATAAGTTCTCTTTGGACACCATTGTGATTCCTGCCCTTCTTTAGAATCAAAGAACATTGACATGTTATAAGTTCAGACACCAACCATCTTACCCTACAGTTCCATCTCAAACACACAATTAATTTATACATACATTTTTAATTTTAGGGTACGAATTTATGTATAGTTTTTCATTGTTAAACATTCTTTAACAATACGAGTGATTCCATATAAATAACAATGGTTACTTTTTTCTTGCAACCTTGGAAGCTCAGACATGTGGTTTTCATGGTAGGCGTTTTGTTCACAAAGGCATTTAAATTTCAATTAATCTCATCAAATAACACAAGCTTCTTTAGACATGCTTCTGCATGGTCATAACATAAAATGTTACTTTTACACTTGGGTATTATGTCCAATGTCTCAAAAGACTTGTCCAATATAAGCAAATTTAGTAAAATATGATAGTGGACCATAAAGTTTAGCCTTCTTTTGTGAAATACAAAAGAAAAATTTCAAAATGGAACTAATTTTGGAGGTTTTCCAATCGCCACAACTGAGAGAAAAAAATGAAAAAATTCAGATTTTTACATTTGGTTATCTTTGTCTAGCCAAAAGTATGGAAGGATGATTAAAGATTTGTAATCTATTTTTGGTTTATAGGCATATTTTGCTAAATCTCCCTAGGGACAATCACCACTTTGACGACAAACAAAAATTCCTAAAGAAAACACTAATTAGGATTCCAAGTGTTTTAAAGTTTGGATCATGCAAAGCAATTAGTCATGTAAAGAAATTAATTGGCCAAGACGGGTGGCTATCAAAACATGACAAGCTTCATGTTCAATCCGATGTTTCCAAATCCCCATCTCAAGGCATCTAAGACCAGAAAGATTGATCAGCTAAAACTATCAATGATTAAATTCCTCCAGTTGCAAAAGCAAAGTTCTTTTAGCATGTGCACCCACGATTCCTTTGGAGGTGCACAACATTGACATAACATGAACAAGGAGGCAAGGACTTTTTTGTGAGTTCTCTCCTTGTAGTGCACAAGCACCAATATATTTTGTCAAGGGAATGGTTTTTTGTAACATGGGTAGATATTTAGTACTCTAATTGAGAGCAACTTTTTCTCTTTTTTTTTGGTGTTTGGGAGGTAGGGGGCAAGGGAAGGGGGAGGGTATTTGGTTTAGTCATAGGTGGAAGGTGCAAAATGGGTCTTTGCTCCATATGGACATCCTAGATCTAGGTACAATACAAATGGTTGATTTCTTGAAGTTTTACATAATATTTAGCAAAAGATGTTCAAATGTATTGTAAAATGATTCCATAAATTTCAACTAATGTTTATTTTCCTCATCACCAATATTAAAATTTTCTTCAATCTTGAGAAGGAATGATGCATATTTAATAATAAAAAATGTTTGACAAAAAATAAATTCATAGATACTTTGAACATGTTTTTAAAAAAAAAAATTCATCAATTTGCATCAAAATTTAAGCATTGAAACTTTATAAACAATGAAGTTTATTCCAAAAAAATTGATAATTTAAATTATTGTGATTAAATTTTTTTTTTCAAAAATACAAAAGTACAATTTTAAACATTGTCCATGCCATTTGTGATTATTTTTAGTGTGTTTTTGCCTTCACTCCATTCAAGTTCTAATTAAATCAAAATTACGTTTAATGTTATTCCAACAAACTTACTATAAGAAAAAAAAGACAATATGTTCCATAAGTTAAGGTTGAGTTATCCTAAGGTTGCCAACCCACAAATTGTGGAATTGCTTTGAATCCATGGCTTTGTATGATAATGAGGAAAAATATTGTAATAGAATTGTTGAAATGCTTGATGAAAAAACCTCAACTAAAAAATAATGACCTTTTACATGTGCTCATTTTTAACACCTTGTATACTAGGATTTGGGTTTAGGCAAAGGTCCTTCAAACATTATAAGAATTTCTGTTATAATCGATTGTATCAAGCTGATCTTGATGATTGGCTGAAAGTAGACTTGCAAGGAAAAAAATGTTGTTTTTGACATCACAATTACCACATTATAAATGTATTTTAAAACAAATTTCTTTCTAGGTCAAGTATCACCACAATTTCATTTTATCTTTGTGATACAAAGCTTCTGTCGCATGTACCTTGAAGCAATCCAAACAAAGAAGCCCACATGATGGTCATACTTCAATACAAGAGGTGATGGCTGAAGTTCAACAATATGGATTTGTGAGAGAAGTTTTTAAATGTGTATTATTTGTAATTTCTTTCTATGCTTTACTAGCAATAAGGAATTGACTTCTATACATGGATACCTACTTCCATACATGTGAAGTCATACATTTTGAATGCCTTCCATTTTAAGATCCTTATTTGTAGTTTCAATAGTTTGCAAATCCAATCACTTCATGGGTACCCACCTCTTTTCATGTGAAGTCATACATTTTGAATGCATTCCAATGTAAGAACCTTATTTGTGGTTTTGGTGGTTTACAATTTCAATCACTTCATCTATACCCACCTCCATGTGCATATGGACTCATACAAAAGCACATTGAGTGTTGGGACAATATTTATTTGTCTATTTACACAAATTTTCATCAAATGATCTTGAAGGTTTAATGACAAGAGGTGTGTTTTCATTCTACCCAATGATTGAAAAGCTTATATGTGCTTGTATAGATTCAACAAACATGCCAGTTACATCAAAATTGTAGGACCAGTTCATGTCATTGGAGTAAATTGAACACTAATGATACTTGTGGTGAAATATGCTAACATAGTACATTTATGTTATCATTTTTGTGACTTCACAATACAAGGTTTTCAAAACAACATATCCAACATATGCATATGATCCTAAAGCTTTCATGTTGGATGAATTGACATTTTCCAAAAGTAGCCAACCATCCCATGCACAATGTCAAAATCATCTCTTTGTATGTGTTGAGTTGAATCTTGATTTCACATACACAAAATTTCAACTTGTGATGTTGTTAGTTTTAATTTCTGTACAACAATATCTCCCAATCGAGCATCTCAAAATTGGTTATATGTGTCAATGATATGGCCTCCGTAATCACATTGTTCCAATTCTCCTAATATACTTATCAACATTCCAACTTTTTTCCTTTCACACTTTTAAAAAACCTCTATCAAATAGTAATGAAAAAGAAAAAGAATAGCCCATTGAAATACAAAATCTCCTTAAATTAGCTAGCTAATACTATAATACAAGGGCCACCTTCAGCAAACGTCTATCAGTTAATTAATTAATTTTGAATATTCCATAAAGAAAAGATTCTTCAATTTTCCTTCACAAATTATTTTCTTTGAATAAAAATAGTTTTTGAAAATTTTAGCATTATAATTTGTGCCAAAGCCAACAACATACTATGATATGGGCCTTTATCAATGTAGCATATCCATACTTAGGTCTTCACAAAATAGTACAACCATAATAATACTTGAATTATTAGTTGGGACTTTTTTTAAACCACCAATTTTTTCTTATCAAATGACTAGGAACCAAAAAGATAGATCTTCGTTTCACCAAAACCATATCCTTTTTCACATGGGGCAAAAAAAACTTGAACAAGATTAAAAATGAGAGAGAAAAACCTAACCTTATGTGTCCAACAAATTGGCTTGGAACCATAAGGAAAAGCAAAGACCATGCAACAAACTTGGTTTGAAACCAAAATATCCTCTTCTAAACATACCAAGCAGACGATATGGAATCACCCAACACTAGTTCAAAACCAGACAATCATCCTTCCTTCCTTCCTTCCATCGAAGTCCTTTATTGGTATATAAGTAGCCACTACTTAGGCTAATATCTCTTGGTCGACTAACCAAGTGGGAGTGAGCAAACTCCTTCACCAATGCACAACAATTCCTCCAGCTAATCCTTTGAAAATTGTAACACAAATTTTATGACATCAAACCTTTTGGGAATAAGGCATTCAATAATAGATTCATAAGTATTATGATGATTAAGGTGAAGTGTTGTCCATTATGAAAAAATTCAATTCGTAAACACCTAATTGAGATGATTGGGTGAAGGTTTTACCAACCAGAAAAACTTGCATTTGATTCATGAATACTTATTGGGATGATTGATTAGGTCCTCTCTATATACTACATAGTACTAGGGTAGTGGATGCCTCTAAAATTGTGCACAGGTAGGTTTCATAAATATGTAAGAATAACACTAGTAAGCAATGAGAAGTATCATGAGAACTTTTGTTGTCAGGCATGTTGAAGTAGCACATTGATGCTGAGCATTTGCTAAATATCTTGTGCAAGAAGTGTGCAGGTGTTGTGTGTAGTTTAGCTTTGTAACATGGAGCTCTAGCACATGAGCAGCAGGCCCACAATGTGCAAGCTCTGCAGAGAAAGCAAGCTTGTTGAACTAGTCTCTAGTAGCCTCAGAGCCAATTCAATTGGTATAGCACAATTGTTCATTTGAAGAATTTTTCAAGGATCAGGACAATATTGTGTAATAATTTTGATTCGAATTTTCTCAAATTATTAAAAGTGATGCAGGAATAGAAGGTCCCCAGTTGTGACTCAATGTTGTGGTTTCAATTCAGTTTTATGATCGATATTCTGCAGGATGGTGCAGCTTTAAAATTATGTAGAAATTAATGGAAATTTTTTCGAGCTTTTGTTTTGCAAGAAGTGGTCTAGATGTATGTTGAACATCAAGGGGACATACATGTTGCTACTCTTAGAAGTGTATGAAAATGTCTGATGGAAGAAAAGTGCTTAGCTACTTATGATGAGCTGCAAGGGTCTGTTCAAATGATTGCATGGATATATGGGGCTCAAATTATCAAGGAGACTTGCACCTCAGCGACTGTGATTTTGTTGATTCTTCCATGCCAAGTTGCTATCAACTTTGAGTGCTAGAGCTCATTCATGTTCAAGTTGATCTGTTTGGCTTTGAAATTGCTAGAAGGTATAAGGCCAAATGGCAGTGTAATATTTATGTCATTTCTGGATAGCTGAACGGCATGCGTGTCACAATTATACTCATTGCAGGATTGATTGCATTGTTGATGTCTTAAAATTTTATTGCAGGATTGATTTGGTTGTTGATGGCTCATAAATTTTGATGCATAATAATAATCTGAGTGGTGCTGCAGACATAATTGAAGAACTCTTCAAGCATGAGGGATTGGAGGACAACCACAATGAACCTCAAATCATCATGGAAGGTATGTCAATCTGTTCTTGCAGGCCAGATCCATGATAATTGTCAATGGAGAAAACTTGGAGAAAGAGAATCAATCAGATTGCTTGTTGCTTGGACTCCATGATAATTTTCAATGGAGAAAACTTGGCAAAAGAATCAATCCATCAGCTTCTTCTTCTTGTAGTTCAATTTCCAGTACTTTGACATGTGTGCAGGTGCTGACATTCATGATACGATTCTCTCTGTCTTGCTCCTTCAAACTCTCCAATTCAGTTTCCAGGGTTCAGTGATCTAATATGTTTCTATGCTCAATTTTGAAGAATCTTTGAGTCTTCACAGTCCAAATCCATGATTTGTTCTCCCAAGTTTTCATTTTGAAGAATCAATGAGTCTCCAGATGAATCATTGAAGGGTCCATGATTCTTTCTCCAGATTTTCATCTTCTCCCTTTGTTGATGTCAGGGATCTAAGAATTGAGACTTAGATAGACTACTGAAGGCACTTGTAATCATCGGTGCACAGATTGAAAAACCTTGACTAATTTGCAGCTTTCAAGGTGACATTGGAGCTGAACAGAGCTCTCATTACCTTGTACATGACATACGAGCTTCTTTGTAGAAGTTTCAAGCTCTGCATGAATTGATCACCTTAACATCACGTGTTTCTCGTCGTATTGATCCTCTTTGCAGGAGGTCCTACTATTGAGTGGCTGCTGGAGTACTTGAATCCGAGTAAGAACTGTACATCATTTTGCTGCAGCGAGGTTCAGAATATTTCAGGGAGACGGAGGCTGCAGGGAGCTGCTGAAGATCTTTGGGCCTGGGCTTTAGCATCTGTAATGGTTCCTTGCTTACGTCATTACCTCGTCTCCATAATCTCCCTTCTCCTTTGTGTAGTTATTGCATCAGGTACTGTGCGATTGAAGCTTCAGAGACTTACAAATTCAAGTGCAACATCATCGCATAGATCGGTTAAGAGTAGTGGACTGTTCAATTTGACGCTACGAATAACCTCGACGGTGGGTTCCAGCTGGTCGGTCCTCTGTGTTTCGCGTTACTGGATCGGCTTTCGCAGCGGTTGGTCGCTTGTGCCCTTTGATGAATTCGTCTTTGCTATGGCCGAGGCACTTACATTCTTGACCTTCTCTTCCAAGCTTTGGCTTGATAAGCAGCAAGCTGATCTCAGTTTTCGTACTCCTCAACTTCACGAGGCCTGTTGTTGGCTCACCAATTTCCTAATCTTCGCTGCATTTGAAGGTTATGCATTCATAGCCGAATTATTCAAATTTCACCTGCACAACACCCTGGAGAGCTCTCGACAATCTACTTAACATTCCCGACATTGCTTGCGAGTTTCTATCTTGCGGTCTTGGCTGTTTTTGTTTCATGGCTTCGTCTTTCGGCTGCAGTTGCAGAGGATTCATCCCTTACAGAGCCGCTGAGCTGCATGAGGATCAGTACTACAGCTCATACCAAGCTCATGAAGATGAATGGGGTGAAAGAAGAAGAACAAGAGGCAGAAGAACAATCAGTGACGAGGTTCTGGAAAGCATCTCTTCTGAGTAAGGCCACCTTCATGTGGTTGAATCCTCTCTTGTCGACAGGTAGTCGAAGGGCTCTCCTGTTTGAAGATGTCCCCGGTCTCAGTCCTGAAGATTCTGCACAAGTTGTGTAGGAAAGGCTTCAATCTAACTGGGAAGTAGAGCATCATCACCAAGCTGGAGCTTTGAAATCGCTGACATGGGGACTAATCAAGACATTCTGGCCTCTTTTTGCTTTCAATGCGTTTCTTGCATCAGTGAAGCTGTCTGTGATGTACGTTGGACCACTTCTTATACAACAGTTCATTGATTTCTCTGCTGATCCTGACAGAGTTGAGTCTCATGGTGTGAAACTTGTGCTTGTCTTGCTTCTTGCAAAATGCATGAAGCTTCTGGTTGACCATCAATATGGCTTCCTCTCACAGAGACTTGGACTAAGTACTCAAGCAGCTCTAGTTGCATCTGTATCAAAAAGTTCTTCACCTTTCAAGCTCTGCTCGTCAAACTCACAGTGTGGGAAAGATTGTGAACTACATGTCTACTGATGTCTGAGAGATTTGTCGAGCATTTATCCAACTACTACATGCAAGGGTGACTGCAAGCTTCATATATGACAATCAAATTCCCTCAAATTGTGCAGATTTGTTCACTTTCTGAGCAATTCTTCACTTCTCTCCTTTTCTATTTTTCTGAGGTTTTGACACAGAATTTGAGAGTCTGAAAACTTAGATCTATTGAATACAGACTTCATCTCATATTCAAAGTTTGTTGGTTATTTTTTGCAGATTCAAGATCTGTGGGCTCTCCCTCTTCAGATTGTACTGGCACTTGTGATTCTCTATTGCATTGTTGGTGTTGCAACTCTGACAAGTTTCTTAACTATGCTGTTTGTCATGCTCATCTGCTTGTATATTGCAAGAAAGCAGAAAGGAATCATGGTCAAGATCATGGCATGCAAAGATGTTCGAATCAAGAGAACAAATGAGGCTGTTAGTAACATGAAGATACTCAAGCTTCAAGCTTGGCAAGATCAGTTTCTCCAACAGGTTGGCTGCAATAAGAATGTGTTTTCTTCCTGGATGAATTTTTTCCTAGAGTCGCATTTGATGACAACATGCTATGATGATTTATTTATGAGCTACTTGAAGGCTGTAATGCTAATTAGTACAAGATTCATGCAATTGATGTCAGGTGATTGATGCACGATTGATGGAGCAGTTGTGGAGAACAAAACTTACATATATAGCTGCTATATCGATCTTCCTGTTATGGCTCTCTCCTCTGTTGGTTTCTGTGCTCACATTTGGCTCCTGCTCGCTGTTGAACATCCACCTCACAACAGGACGAGTGTTCACAGCAATGGCAACTTTTCGCATTCTGCAAGACCCATTCAGGCAGTTTCTGCGGACCATGATGCAAGCTGCACAAGCTCTTGTTTCTCTTAATCAATTGCTGAAATTCTTCCAAAGTGGTGAATTGGATCTGACAGCTGTGGAAAAAAGGATTCAAGGCCAAGATGGTGATCATGAGTTTGCATTGACAGTGCATGTAAGCTCTTATACTCTTCTTCTAACTTTGAAGCATATTGCAATCTGAATGACAAACCTGAAGTGTAAGGACATGAAAGCTCGGATGATGACATGAAAGAACAAAGCAAAATTTGTGCAATTTAAGGCTTTCACCAGAGAGGGTGACCTGCTATCTTCTTCTGATTATGACATACTAGCACTGTGGTTTGAGAAAAGGGAGGATCCTTCAAGTGGGATCCTGAGCAGAAAGCCCAATTCTCAGAAATATAAATGTGGAGATCAAGAATGGCACGTTGGTCGCGATTATTGGGACCGTTGGAACCATAAAATCTGCTTTCCTGGAATGCATCCTGGGAGAAATGGAGAAAATCACAGGCAAGGTGTGTTGCTTGAGCAATCCACTATGATCAGAAAGTAGTCATCTTCCTCTCTTCACTGTGTGAATTAGTAGTGCTTTTCTTACCTTCAAATCAGAGAGAGTTCTAGTGTTCTAGTCTGCAGTTTCTTCTGTGGAATTCCTGCTTTGAAGTAAGGATTTTTGTATTCTGGCCAGGTACAAGTTTATGGGCAAGTGGCATATGTGGCTCAATCAGCCTGGATTCAGAATGCAACAATCCAAGACAACATCTTATTTGGGAAGCAGATGGACAAAGCTCTGTACCATGACACTCTGTGTGTGTGTGCTTACAAAGTGACTTGATCCAGTTGCCTCGTGGTGACCAAACAGAGATTGGTGAGTGTGGAATCAATCTTAGTGGAGGTCAGAAGCAATGAGTGCAGCTGGCTGCAGCTGTGTGTCAAGAAGCAGATATCTACGTGCTGGATGATATCTTCAGTGGTGTTGATGCTCACACAGGAACCCAGCTTTTCAATGTATGTGTTAGATCCAAAGTTCTTGCTTCCTGCTTTTTTTGCAGCAAATTTCACATTCCTTGAAATTATTCTGAGATGAACTTTGCACAAATTGTGTACACTGAAATCTCTTGAATCATAAATAGTTATGAAGTCTTGGGAGACTGTCATTTGGTTTGCAGCTATTTCTGTGAGATTTCCATCCTGCCAATCACAGCAAGAATAGGGATTGGAATTTCTTGCAGGAATGTGTGAGAGGGGCTTTGGCTAGCAAAACTGTGTTGTTGGTGACACATCAAGTTGAATTCCTTCACAATGCTGATCTTATTCTGGTAAGTACTACAGAAGGAGTTGCAGATCAAACTTGGATAAATACATACTCTTGGCTTATCTATGCCACTCCATCCTTTTAGCTGCCATGATTTGCAAATGACACAAATATCCAGTGCTGCTGACAAGCTGTAGATTGGTATGCCCATCCAAGTTTCTTCAAGGCTACATGAAATGTGTGACAAAGAAGATTGCAGTAGCCTGCATTGTGTGTGTGTGTGTGTGTGTGTGTGTGAGAGAGAGAGAGAGAGAGAGAGAGAGAGAGAGAGAGAGAGGTCTACAGATAAGAGTTGGATTTGCCATAACACAAGAAGCAAGTCAGGGGTGTCATTCACCTCATGCAACATGTGTCTTTTGTACTGCTTGTATCCAGAGTTTGACAGGCTAGACTTTTGTGTGCTTTGTCTTTGAATGGGCAGGTGATGTGTGATGGAGAGATTGTCCAGTCAGGGGACTATGAAGAGCAGTTGAAGCTTGGTCTTGACTTTGGTGCCCTGGTAGAAGCCCATAACCAAGCACTACAGATGGCTGAAGCTCAAAAATTGGAAGATGAACCAGAGATCATGAATGATGCCAACCAGCTAGTACATTCAGTTGCACCAATTGGGAGTGCAGTTGCATTTGCTCCTTGTAGTGGGCAACTTATTTCTAGCACAGGACCTGAAGGACTCTCCAATTCCCGCGAGTGCCAGATCTCCAAACAAACATCTAATCACCAACCATTACAGAGAGAAAGCAGCTTGCTAGCACCAGCAAAGCCCAATATGGTCAAAACTGCAGGTTGCTAACTTTTTCTTTTTCATTGAATAGAAATGGGAGACAACATCTTGGCTAAATTGGTGAGCAAGCTTTTTTCTGAGGTGTGTTTGATGAATTTTCTTTTACAGGTTCAGCAACTCTTATTGATGTAGAAGAGCGTGCTGTTGGGCAGGTGAAGAGGATAATATATTGGGCTTATTGGACCAAAGTCTTTGGAGGCATTCATGTCATTGCTCTTTTTGTAATCCAGACCTGTTGGTAGATCCTTCAAATTGCATCTGATTTTTGGTTAGTGCAATCAACATCAGCAGCACAAGAGTATTTCATGCCCAGCAGGTTCATCTCTGTCTATGCGGAGCATGCAATGGGGAGTGGTCTATTTGTAATCATTCACTGTCTCCTTGTTGCATTTGTTGGACTCAATCCGAATTGTGTTCCAAGCACCTATGTCATTTTTTGATACTACTCCCACTGGAAGACTCTTGAGCTGGGTAAGATGATCATTACTTCAAATTTCCTGTCTAACAGATAACCCGTGAATATATTCTGTGAAATATTTTGTTGAACATTGCATTGGGTTGGATTTGCAGTGAAAGAAATTACTGTGTTTTTGTTGTTGCAGTCAACAAAGGATCAAATGGCACTTGACATCAGCATTCCTCTCCTGTATGGAGCAATGTTGGCATTAGGTTTCCAGCTCCTGGGGATATTATATGTCACAATTCACATTACATGGCAGATTGTTTTCATCATTGGTCCACTGTCAGTTGTGTTTCTTCACTATCAGGTAATCTCTTTGTTATATCCAAATATTGCATTTAAAACCTTTTCTCACACTGGGAAGATTGTGATGTTTTTTTGGTAGTTGTGATCCTCATCAAGAAGTTCCTCCTCCCCATACCCATGTTTTGCATATTGTTTCCAATCTTTTTAAAGTTTCAAAACTACATTAAGCTTTCTTTATTATGGTGACATGAACACCTTTTTCACAACTTGAATCTTCTACACCATGATATCCTTGGTGACTCCAAGTTTTTTCTCTTTAGTGTTGGCTTGATATGCAAATTTTTGTGACCTTTTGCTTTGGCATGTTTTTAAAGTTGTCATCTTCTTCAATCTTTGTGTCCTTGTTTATAGCATTTGCAGTTGTTGTTGCCTCTTGTTCAAGTTCAATAGTGGTAACAAATTTCTTGAAAGGTTTTTCATGTTTAATGTGCTTCTAGTGGCTTTACTCACAAAAATGTCATTCAACAACTATAAACCAACTTTGTAGTTCAAAATGTCACCTCCAGTTTTCAACAACTTTATTTCATACACATTTTCCAACTTAATGTACAATTTCAATTGCATTTATTTCCTTTCCTTATCCAATGTTTGAGTGTAACTATGGAGCTAATGTTCATCAAATTTTTTTTGTGATATCTTGTTCACCTTATAATGCAAACAAATGAAGGTCATTAAAGTTGTCCCCATCTAATTCTCTAAACAATTTTTTGTTAACTTGCAAATTTTTTTGGGGGTGTATACATGTGGGATTACAAGTTCATCAATTTCAACTATGTAAAGAATTAGTTGGTCTTTTGTTGAAGTTGTCATTTTTATGTGTCCTTTCTTATTCCTTGTGTTTCTTATATGTGGGTGCAAGTTCCACTCCTCTCAACATTGAATATGTGTAGTCTTTCCTAATTTTTTTTTTCCCCTTCTTCTACCTTCACAATAAACAATTCAACATTCTACTTTCTCCATTTGATTAATTATTTTTTAACGCAATGACTTCTTTTCAAGCTCATTCACTACAATTATGGTCACATTCATTATTCTTTTTTGCCAACTATGTACATTTGATGTTACACATTCTAAGGTTTTTTGAAATTTTTTTAGTTTGCAATGCTAACCATTATAATTATTTTTTTTAGTACTATACATGTCTTGTATTGTGTCACAAGCATTAAACATAAATGAAATTTCTATTAAAAAAAATGCTTAATTTTTAAATAACTTTTTTTAATGAATATGCTTAGAAATTTAAATCTATTTTTTGGAAAAATCCAAGGAATATGGATAGAATTTTTTTAAAACATTAAACAAAATTACTAAAAAATTTAGTTAAAGTGAAAAGTTTTAATAGAATAATTAATAATTAAAAAAAATATTTAATTATAGGAAGCTTCTAGAAGACTGATTCATAGGAGATTCTAAAAAATGTAATTGATAAAAGCTTTTAGAGGATGTGATTGATGAAGGTTTATAAAAGGTTTAGTGAGTGGATTTTTAAAAATGTTGATAAAATTCTAGAAGGTTCCAATGAAAAATATAAATAAAGTGTCGCAACCCCACTTTGGGGCTAAGTGTGAGAATGCAACTCACACTTCCGAAAGTGGGAAAATGGAATCCTCCGGGACTCCCAAAAACTCAGAGCTCGAGTTCAAGGGTCAAAACACCTTACATTGAGGTGTTTTTTATATCAATGGAAATTTCTTGAAGTGTAGATGCCCAAAATGGCCTCGCATGTGCCATTTGGACATCTGCAGCCCAAGTTATGAGCAAAAGAAGGGCCGGGAGTTAAATTGGCGATTTGACTCCCAACCATTAAAAGTCAGGAATCAACCTCTTCCCGACGTCTGCTAAATGAGTGCCACATGGCGTTGAAAAGCTCTTGACAAGATCTACAACTTTGGTTTGGACCTCGTCCCAATCCGAGTTTGGGGCAAGGAGTTATGAGCGTCCAAAGTCCCAGGACTCCAACCCGGGACAGTTTCGGGACTGTAGTTTGGGAGTCCCGAGAAAAAGGGCCATTTGGATGTAGCCTCCGCGAAGAGCTGCAGAATATACTATATGGGGGAAAGTGGTGGCTTCCCCCGAGTCCGGGCCATGGTGAGTCTTGTGTGTCAAAATGCCTGTGGCTTGTCCCAACATCCAAAGGTGTTTCCGAATGTTAACTAACCCTTTGTGGTTGGTTTTTGGATGCAGATTCAAGCTTGATAATCTAGTCCCTCTTCCTAGTCTAATCCCGGGACTTCTAGCACACCCTTCTACCCCCTTTTATAGTGTTGGAAGTCGGGAGCGGCCCCCAAGTCCCAACTTTCCGCAACTCTAAATAGTTGGACCCTCAAGTGGGTTCAACAAGGGATTTGGGAGCGCATCATAAAGATTTTAAAAACACCTCCTTTCAATTTTGTTAATGCAAGTTGTGACTTTTAAATTGTTAATTCATCTCATGTCTAACTTGCATCATGCCTTGTTCAAGCAATATGATGGGAAATGCTTACATCCAACACATATAAGTTCAAATCAAAATTGAGATGTAAAACTTCATTTTTGTTAATAAAAATAACATTAAAAACTTGGGTGCAAAATAGTGGTAGCATTTCATTTAATGTTCAACATCTTGTGTGATGCACGCCAAACTCCTTAAAAGACCCAAGTGCAATTCTAAAACAAAAAAATGAAAAAAAAGATTCAAAGCACATTCCCTAACTCACAACACTTGTGGGGTAAAAGGGTGTGTTAAATATTCAAAATGGGATTAGGACAAATTCACAAGCAAGATTTCAATATAAAATTAACCTGCACAACTAAACAAAGAGGGCAATTAGTGCAAATTGAAAATAAATGGTGTGGTGAACTTAATAGGGACAAGTTCAAGTTCAAGTTTTACATAGTTCGCAACCTTTGGGAGGAGGTATTACTCCCCCTTCTTGTAATATATTATGTGACCTTCCATGGGAGCTACATTGAAATGACACTATTTTCTAAGACTTCCAAGTGGGAATTCCAAAATTGGGACTCTTATTGTTTCAAAACTTTGTATGCTCATATCTTTTTCAAATTATGACATTTTGGAGCATGTGAGGGCAATATTTTACAACCTTCAAAAAGATGTTTTCAATGATCTATTGCACCCCCTAATAGGAGTTCATTTCACCTTTGCTTTTAAAAGGATTTGTGGTCAAGAGTCAAACTTCCAATTTGATTCCTAGCCCTTTTTTTGATCATAAGTCATGCATTTCAAATCTAAATGAACAATGCGAGGGCACTTTAGGTTTCTACACTTCAAAAAATCTCCAATGATATTTTGGGGGCCCAAATTGGTGCTTGTCTGCCCTTTCATCTAAAGCTCAGAATATTCAGAACTCTTGCACAAATGCAACCCCCAAAATGGAAGTGCACTTGGGAGTCATTGGGCTCAATTTCTTGCACTCTCCCCCACTTGTAACGAAAAAAAAATGCCATACATTTAACCTTAAGCTTGAAGAAGACAACTCTAACATACTATTATTTGTATGTTTGTCAAACAATAGATCAAGGTAGAGCAAACCTGGAAATTGGAAACATGTGTCAATTACTTCTATGCCACAATTCAAAGTAGATTATTAAACTCAACAATTTTTATTGAATTGTTTGTTGCATTACGAAATTTATTCACTTACAATTCTAATTAATGATTACTTAAATTTTTTGATACCACAACCTAACTATCTTTTTAGAATTGCATAGGTTTAGGCATGATTTAGTTCTTTTAGTGTTCCATCAATTTTATGAGCTACTAAGTCCCCATTCACTAATATGCAATATAACAATGCTACTTGTATGATAGTTGAATCATTGTAACAATGTTCTTTATTCCCTTCCAGTTGTGGGTTCAAATTATGGCACTGGTGATGTAGATGGAAAAGTATTAGGTTTGTGTAAGACCATTACAAGTACAAACAAGTTTTTCAATGTAAAGCCTGAGGTGTAGGATTAGGTTTTTAGATTATTAGACCCTTGAACTACAAGAATTTTTGTTTTCGCTTGAGGATACCCATTACGAGTTTTTCATATTGACCATCCCAAAGAAAATCTCAAGTTTAATTCATCAACCGATGTTTCACCCTCCCCACATAAATGACTCCAAGTTCTTTATATGCCTAGTATGTTAACAGTTCAAACCACCTCAAGTTGTCATCATTTCATGGCACTAACCCTTCATATCATCATTGAAATACATAGAGCTTTGCCCTAACTAGTCACTAGAGCAATGAAAGAAAACACAACAACTAACTAAACAAAGCAACAATTTCTAAGAACACCAACTATCTTTTGAATTTGATCACTTAGCTTTTTTGTGCCAAATCCCCCGCAATGTCCCTTGTTTTATTCTTGCCATCTTCCTTCCAAGCAGAAACTCCATGAATGCCACTTTATTCTTGACCATTTGCTTAGAAAATAAGATCAGCCCTGAATTACACACAAACAATAGACAGCACTATTCTCTCACATGCCCTCTTCAAGTTCTAATGTCTAATTTGCAGAAACAAACACTGACCGTCAACTTTTAGCCGTCACAATGCATAATGTAGACACAGACACAAATTTGAAACCCTAAACAACAGTGTTTTCATTGAGTACACATCTGCAACCACGTCATTTAAGCCTACACCCTATCCATTTTTGCATCAGTGTATGCATACACTCAAGTGGGAAACACAAACAAGGTACCCTAGTTTTTCATAAGTTGGGTTGTTGGGAGGGAGCCTCTTACTTTGATGTTTCAGCAAGAGGACATGTATCAAAATATGATAGGCCCTTTCAGATTTGCAAATAAATTATAGACTGAGTAGGAGGAAACATTATGATGGGAAGGGGGGGGGGGGGGGGGGCGCGCTTTGTTTTTTTTTTCTCTGGGGCTCTTGGGTGGTTGACAGCGGGCGCCCGGGGGGGCTTGCG